>ERZ808278.57-NODE-57-length-97827-cov-4.677556_pt1 | contig 97827 bp, 62 predicted proteins | sample MGYA00521239_ERZ808278 | MGnify/ENA primary metagenome ERZ808278 (study PRJEB31516, sample SAMN03275600) | gut metagenome | biome: mammalia-associated habitat; material: feces | host: Papio cynocephalus | place: Kenya | collected 2012-07-17 ...
GGTTATACCGAGTATTACTGGGGAAATGACGGTATGAAACATCTATTTCTGGGATTGCTTGGAAGCTGGGCGTTTGGTATCCTGCTCTTAACCCTCTTGATTCTTGGAGAAGTAATCGGTAAGACATTATATGGTGGTCTGCTGGTTGCAGGTGGTTGTGTTGTGTTGATGTTTATTTTAAATATCATTCCAGATTTGTCAGAGTACAATCCGCTGTTTCTTACAACTGCAAACGTAACACTTATGCAGGGGGGATATCAGCCAGAAGATTATGTAAAAGCTTTCATTGTTTCTGCAGTCATTATGGTTGCAGCAATTATAACTTCTGTATGCGTGTTTGATAAATCGAATCTATAAAAAGGAGGTAAAGACACATGAATACTCAGGTTTTAATCGATAATCTTCCATTTTTAATTCCTATGCTGGTATTACAGTTTGGATTAATGATATTTGCATTAATTCATATTTTAAAACATAACACATATCGTTTAGGCAACCGTGCGTTATGGTGCGTAATAGTAGTTCTGTTTAGTATTATTGGACCAGTAGCATATTTAATCCTTGGAAGAGCAAATGATGGCGATGAAGAGTAATCGAATATCCGATTAAAGAAAAGGAGGCCTCGTGTAAATATAATCGCGGGGTCTTCTTATTAATTAAACGAAAAGGAAATGACGTTCATGGTACTTAAAGATAAAAGAAATATGGAAGAAATAGAACCATTTAATGCGACAGAGGCATCTTATCCTTACACAGGATGTTCTTTTAGCAGTATCTTAAGAGAACGTGCGGAGCAGATGCCTGCAAAGACAGCACTTATCTATGGAGATAGGAGAGTTTCCTATAAGGATTTCGCAGATATGGCAGAGGCACTTGCTGGGCATTTAGTCGAGAATGAGGTAAAGCCGGGAGACTTTGTTGGAATCTATGCAGAACGAAGTGTAGAGATGATTGTAGCAATCTATGCAGTGCTACGAGCAGGGGCTGTTTATGTTCCACTTAGCCCTATGTATGAGAAAGAACGATTAGACTACATTTTGGAAGATTGTAAGCCGAAGGCGATTTTGACATACGGTACAAAACTGGAAAGTTCCGTATATTCAGTATCACTGGAGAAATTCCCTTTTCATGAGAAATATGAAAAGCTTCCAGATACGGAGTGTGTGGATGATCAGCTTATCTATTGTATTTACACTTCAGGAACAACAGGAAGACCAAAGGGAGTTATGAATTATCATAAAGGACTTTTGAATGTGATACAGTGGATGCAAAGCGAATTTCCACTAGGGAAGAATGATGTTATTCTGCAGAAGACAACTTTTGTATTTGATGTATCGGCAAGTGAAATCTTATGGTTTGTACTGGCAGGGGCTACATTATCTATTGCAGAACCAGGAGTTGAGAAAGATCCAGGTCGTATGATAGAAGTGATTGAGAAGGATCACGTTACCGTAATTGATTTCGTACCATCCATGCTATCCGCATTTCTTATGATAGCGAAGGAGTACGGCAATTTGGCAAAGTGCCTAGGAAGTCTTAGATATGTAATGGCAGCGGGTGAAGCATTATATACAGAAGTTGTAAATGAATTTTATGAGGTTGCAAAGCAGAATCAGTTAGGTATGTCTCTAGTAAATATCTATGGGCCAACAGAAGCCAGTATTTATTCTTCCTATTGCTATTGCAGTGAGGGAATGGATAAAGTGCCAATTGGAAAGCCGATCGGGAATGGGAAGCTCTACATAATAAGGGACGGGGTGTTGTGCGGAATAGGTGAGACAGGAGAATTGTGTATTGCGGGAGCTGGTGTGGCAAAGGGGTATCTGAATCTTGAAGAATTGACACAGGAGAAGTTTACAGTTAATCCTTTTGGGGAAGGAACCTTATACCATAGTGGCGACCTTGCCAGATGGATGCCAGATGGTAAGGTAGAGTATCTAGGAAGAATGGATTCGCAGGTAAAAATTCGCGGTTATCGAATTGAACTTGGGGAAGTGGAAAATGCATTCCGAAGAATCAATGGAATAAAGGATGTAGCAGTCATTGTTAAGGAGAACCAGAATGGAGACAAGATGCTTGCTGCATTTTATGTGGCGGATTACCAATGGCTTGTATCAGAGCTACGAAGTGAATTGGAGAATCATCTTCCAGTCTACATGCTGCCATCATTCATGGTGCGTATCGAGGAGATTCCTGTTACAACAAATGGAAAGCTGGATAGAAGAGCACTTGACCAGATTGAGCTGGTTGAGCAGAAAGTGTATGTAGAACCCGTAACAGAGGAAGAAGAGCTGATATGTACAGTGTTTGGAGAGGTGCTGGGAAAGAACAGGGTAAGTACTAGCGACAATTTTATCAGTTTAGGTGGAGATTCCATTAAAGCAATCCGAGTAATGTCCAAGATTCGTGAGAGTGGATATGAAATCGGATTAGCTCGCATCATGGAAGAAGGAACTATCGCAGAAATCGCAGCAGGAATTCTTAAAAAGAAAGTGGAATATGAGCAAGGAGAATTTTTTGGTAAAGTAGAAGCGACTCCAATCATTAAGACGTTCCAGAACTGGCACCTTAAAAAAGAGGAATATTATAACCAGTCCATTATGATGGAACTTAATGCCGACCCTGATGATATCTGTGATGTATTAAATACAATCTATGAACATCATGATATGTTAAGAGGTGTTTACAGAAATGGTACGCTAGAGGTACTTTCCATTGCAGAGAGTGAACCAGTAGAACTGAAATGTATTGAGATAAATTCCTTAGAAAATGATTTTGAAGAGGTAACACAGTTTAAAAATGCATGTAATGAGAGTTTTGACTTAGAGAAAGGACCATTACTAAAAGCCATTTATTTTATGGGAGAAAAGAAATCCCATCTATTTCTATGTGCGCACCATCTGATTATGGATGGTGTATCGTGGAGAATCTTGTTGGATGATTTAAGTACAGGGCTTTCTCAGATGCAGCATAGCAAGAATATTACATTTATAAGCAAGACTGCATCATTCAAACAATGGAGTCAAGCAAATAAGCAATATGCAGAAAGTGATACATTAAAACGGGAGGAATCCTACTGGAAAGATGTAGAGAATCGCTTGGCAGAAGGAGGACTACCTTTCGTTCATGAAAAGGCAGAAAGATGTTATCAGAATACGGAGATTTATTTTACAGAAGAAATGACTGCGAACCTGCTTCATAACTCAGCGAGAACTTATCATACTGGAATGAATGACCTGCTATTAGCCGCATTAGGAAAGGCAGTGCGTAACCTTACTGGGCAGCACTGTATTGCTGTGGGAATGGAAGGTCATGGACGTGAAAAGCTGGCAAAAGATATCACTATTGATCGCACAGTCGGCTGGTTTACCAGTATGTATCCAGTAGTTCTTCAGACATATGACGATATAGAAACGCAGATTGTGAATACAAAAGAGATGTTAAGAGCAGTTCCGAATCGAGGTGTTGGATACGGAATCCTTAGAGGAGGCACTCTGTTTGGTGCCGATATTTTCTTTAATTACCTTGGAGTAGTAGATGGAACATCTATTCTGGATGGGTTAAGCGTTGCAGACTGCAACCGTCTTCCAGGAATCATTACAATGAATGGGGAAGTGTCTGGCAAAGTATTACGTTTCGTAATCTCTTATGATGAATATGCAGTAGAAACAGAAACCATTCAAAAATTCGCAAGAGCGTATCAGTCAGCGCTAGAAGATGTGGTTACTGTATGCATGAGCAGAAAGGAAGAATATAAAACCATTTCAGATTATGATGCGGAAGGTTTACAAGACAGGGATCTTAGTTTGATTCAGAAACGGTATCCAGATGTTGAAGAAATCATTCCACTAACACCACTTCAAGAGGGAATTCTGTTTCATTGTAATAGGTATCCAGAAACTACAGCGTACCAGATTCAGGCTGGTTTTACATTAGAGGGAGAATTAGAACGAGAGATTCTAAAACAAGCCATTGCATATTTAGTGCAGAACCATTCTTCATTACACTCAGCAATCTACGAAAGTGAGTGGAGTGGTGCGTACCAGATAGTATGCAAAGATAAAAATGTGCCAATAACCTACATGGATTATAGGCATTTAAAAGATGAGGAAAAAGAAAAACATCTAGCTGAATTTTTAGAGCAGAACCGATTATTGAAATTTGAACTGGACAAAGGTCCATTAATCAGGGCTGCATGCATTCAGAGAGAAGAAAAAGAATATCAATTCATTCTGACATTCCACCATATTGCAATGGATGGATGGTCAATCAGTATCTTTATGAGTGAATTACAGGAGTATTATAAGAGACTATTAACCGGGGCAGGAAAAGAATATGTTTGCAAAGGGCAGAAGGAAAAAAAGTGTGGGCAGTTTAAAGATTACAGCAGACTATTGCAGACTAGAGATTATGTGACAGATAAAAAGTATTGGAAGCAGCTTCTGAGTGAGTACGACGGTAATTCCATAATTCATTCCATATCAAATATATCAGAAGAGAGAAATCTGAAACAGAAAGCAGCAAGTACAACATTTAATAAAGAGAGAACAGCACTGATTCATACCGTATTAGCTTCTTGCCATTTAACCATGAGCAATCTGATGGAAGGAGCCTGGGGAATTCTCCTAAAACAATATAATAACGTGGATGACGTACTATTCGCCAAAATGGTTTCTGGACGTGAAGTGCCACTAGAAGATATCGACCGAATTATTGGTATGTTTGTAAATACTGTTCCTGTAAGACTTCAGTTATCAAACGACGAATCCATGCTTTCTATCATGCAGAAAATACAGAAGCAATCCAATGCCAGTTCAGAGTACTCAGCTTGTTCCTTGCCAGATGTGATGCAAGATGCAGGATTGGAAGCAGATATGTTACGAACACTGGTGGTATATGAAAACTATCCAGATGCTTTAAATGCTGGAGAACAGCCATTTACCTATAAGCGTGATTTTGTAGATGAGGAAACTAGTTATGATATCACAGTTCGTGCTGGAGTCTATGAAGGAGAACTGACCATTGAACTGCTCTATAATCCAGTCAGCTATCATAACTGTGAGGTAGACTTGATATTAACGAATTATGTTGGATTAATTAATAGATTTGTGAATAATCCGGACATCCTGCTAAAGAATGTGGATATGTGCAGTGCCCAAGATAAGCAAAAGATAGATGGTTTGTTCAATCGTAGCGAATTCTCATGCCAGCAAGGAAGAACAATCATTCAGGCATTAGAGGATATGGCTGCCAAGACTCCAGATAGAAATGCAATTCTGTTCAAAGACAGAATACTTTCCTATAGACAGTTTAATGAGAAAGCAAATGGGTTAGCATATAATCTCCAAAGCCAATTTATCGGACCTGGTGACTTTGTCGTAATCTTAGCCCAGCGAAGCATGGAAATGGTGCTGGCAATCTTCGCAGTACTGAAAACAGGAGCTGCTTATGTTCCCGTTAATGTGGATTATCCACAAGAGCGTATTCAGTATATTGTAAATGATTGCAAACCAAAAGCAATTCTGGTCTACCAGTCACAAGAACTGGAAAATGTGGATGTGCCAGTTCTTGATTTAGAACAGAACAGTATGTGGGAAGGTGAAACGAGTAATCTCGGAATCATCAATAAAGGGACAGACCCTATTTACTGTATCTATACGTCTGGAACAACAGGAAAACCTAAGGGAGTTGTAAACCAGCATAAGGGATTATGGAATTTAATCAGCTGGATGCAGAAGGAGTATCCACTTGGTAAAGAGGATGCAATTATGCAGAAAACAACCTATGTATTCGATGTGTCTGCCAGCGAACTGTTCTGGTGGTGTTATGCAGGAGCAAGCCTTGTAATTCCAGAGCCAGAAGTGGAGAAAGACCCCGCAGCTATCGCTGAGGCAATTGAACGATATGGTGTTACCGTAATTGATTTTGTGCCTTCTATGCTATCAGCCTTTTTGGGAAGCATTAGCCATAACGAGACACTGCTTCAAAAGATACGAGGGCTAAAACATGTGATTGCAGCAGGGGAAGCGCTTACAGTGGGAATTGTAGATGAATTCTATCAGGTTGCTAGAAAGATTGAGAGCAGCATGAAGCTGGCAAACATTTATGGTCCAACGGAAGCCAGTATTTATTCTGCTTATTACAACTGCCATGAACATATGGAGAGTGTTCCGATTGGAAAGCCAGTAGGAAATGCGAAACTCTACATTTTACAGGGGAATAAGCAATGTGGAATTGGCATTCCTGGAGAATTGTGCATCACAGGCGAAGGAGTGGCAAAGGGATATCTGAATCTTCCAGAACTGACAGCCCAGAAGTTTGTAGAGAATCCATACGGAGAAGGGGTCATGTACCGAAGTGGAGACCTTGCATACTGGAATTACAACGGTGATATTGAATATCTTGGAAGAATAGATTCTCAGGTAAAGATTCGAGGATTCCGTATTGAGCTTGGTGAAGTGGAAACAGCCGTTCGTAGGTATGAAGCGATTAAGGAATGTGCAGTGATAGCCAGAAAAGATTCTTTCAATGAAAATGCATTGTTCTGTTATTATGTAGCAGATCAGCAGATTTCAATTACCAGACTGAAAGAGTGGCTGAAAGAATACATTCCAGATTACATGATTCCAGGATATATGATGCAGATTGATGAAATTCCTATTACTAATAACGGTAAGCTAAACAGACGAATGCTTCCAGAGATAACGGTAAAGGCTGAAAATACATATCTGCCTCCTCGAAATGAAACGGAAGAGGCATTGTGCAGTCTGTACCAGGAGATTCTAGGAGTAGAACGTGTTGGTGTGCAAGATGATTTCTTTGCATTAGGTGGGCACTCCTTGCGAGCAACCAGACTAGTGAATCGTATTAACGGAGAATTATGTAGTGGGGTTTCTTTAAGAATGATATTTGCCAAGCCAACAGTGGAAGAGATGGCGAAACTGATTCATTCCATTAATAGTGAGAAGGATCAAAAGATTCCTTACGCTGTGAAGAAAACATATTACCCAATGTCTTCCCCACAGAAACGTATTTATCTAGTTACAAGAATGGCGCCAGATGGAGTCACTTATAATATTCCACAGAATTATAAGCTGATGGGGGAACTGGACACAACAAGATTCTATGAGGCATATAAAGAAGTGGTTTTTAAGCATGAGATTCTGAGGACAGGTTTTGAAATGCGGGGAGATGAGCTGATACAGGTTATCTACGAAGAACGTACTCCAGACTACGAATATGTAGAACACGATGAACGATCGGATGAAGAGATTATGGAAAGCTTTGTAGCACCATTTGACCTGAAATCAGGTTCTCTAGTTCGTATAAAACTTGTGAAACGACAAGGATATATGCTTTTACTGTTAGACATGCATCATATTATTACCGATGGTGTCAGTATCGGATTGTTCTTTAAAGAACTTGCAAGAGCCTACAATGGGGAAGAGGATGCATTTGAGATAAGGCAGTATAAGGATTACAGTGAGTGGATGCTTACAAGAGACTTGTCGAAAGAAAGAGCATACTGGATAGAACAGTTCAAAGAGCATGTACCAGCACTAAAGCTGCCAACCGATTATAAGAGACCAGCAGTGCAACGATTTCAAGGAGCATTGGTTCGCTGGAAGATTGCAGACCAATTAAATGAAAAGGTTCAGAAGCTGTGTGGACAGAATGGATTTACCGAGTACATGGTATATCTGGGAAGCCTCATGGTTCTTCTCAGCCGATATGGAAGGGAAGAGGAAATCGCTGTAGGAAGTCCAATTAGTGCCAGAAGTCATGAAGATATGGAACACATGCTAGGAATGTTTGTTAACACACTGGTTATGAGAGCATATCCAAAAGCCGAGAAGCCAGTTATGGACTTTTTGCAAGAAGTGAAGAAGGTATGTCTGGAAGCCTATGAGAATCAGGAATATCCATTTGAAGAACTCATTGAGCAGATTGATGTAGTAAGGGATTTTACCAGAAATCCATTATTTGATGTATCTTTAGCAGTGCAAAACTTTGAGGAGCAGGTTCTTTCCTTAGAAGGAATTACTTGCAAAACATTTGACCGTGAAACCACAGTGTCTAAGTTCGATCTTAGTTTCAATGTGTGTACGAAGCTAGGTGAACATTATCTGGAGATTGAGTATGATACCGACCTTTACCAGGAAGAGACCATTCACTGGATGGGGCAGCATTTCTTAGAAGTAGTGCAGAAGGTTGTCGATGAGCCAGAACAGTTAATTGGCAGAATCGAGATGACAACGGAGAAAGAGAAGCAGTTCATTGACCAGTTTAATGATACTGGAAAGACCTACGACAAGAATAAGACAGTTGTTCATATATGGGAAGAACAAGTTGTGAAGTATCCTGATTGTGTGGCACTTTCCTACGAAGGTAAGACATTGACTTATGCTGAGATGGAAGAAAAGACAAGAGTTCTAAAAAATCAGCTAAAAGAACTTGGCATTGGGCGTAATGACAAGGTTGTTGTATACGCAAGAAGAGGGGTGGAGATGTTCCTTGGTATCTTTGCCACATTACGAGCAGGGGCAGCATATATACCGGTTGCACCAGACTGGCCTGAGAAGAGAATTCAGTTCATATTGGAGGATTGCGAGCCAAAAGCTATCCTTACTTATGGGACAGAATTTGAAACAGAGCTTTTAGATAAAATGGATATGACCGTAATTGACCTGGCAGATGAGTCTTGCTGGACTGGGGATTCTACTAAAGAAGTACCTGTAAATGAACCAGAAGACCTTGCTTACTGTATCTATACATCAGGAACGACAGGAACACCAAAAGGTGTAATGATTCCGCACAAAGGATTGGCAGCACTTCGATGTTACCTTAAGGATACCTACGAGGTAACCCCAAAAGACAGGGTACTGCAGTTTGCCAACTATGTCTTCGATGCTTCTGTATGGGAATGGGCATTAGCATTACTGCATGGTGCAGCATTAGTCATTGTTCCAGAAGATGTGATTCAGGAGGAAGAGCGTTTCTGTAACTTTGTAAAGAAATACGAAATTAGCCTTACCTTACTTCCACCACAGTATTATCTGCAGATGCCAGTGGAAGGATTACGTATTCTGACAACAGGTGGTTCTGCTTCTAGCTATGAGGTGGCTTCTAAGGCTCTTCAAAAAGGGCGTTATATCAATGCATATGGGCCAACAGAAAATACCGTTCTTGCAACAGGATGGGAAGGTAATGCCAAGGAGCTTCCAGACATTATTCCGATTGGCAAGCCAGTTGCGAATACGAAGCTCTACATTCTTAATGGCTTGATGTTATGTGGAATTGGCGTTCCAGGTGAACTCTGTATCGCAGGAGATGCATTAGCAGACGGTTACGTAAATCTTCCAGAACTGACCAAAGAGAAATTTATTCCGAATCCTTTTGGAGAAGGAAAACTGTACCGTACCGGTGATTTGGCAAGATGGCTTCCAGATGGAAATGTAGTTTACATGGGACGAATTGATGAGCAAGTTAAGATTAGAGGATTTCGAATTGAACTTGGTGAGATTGAAGCGGTTATTCGCAAGATGGAATACGTGAAAGATGCTGCTGTTATCGTAGTCGATGAAGAACAGAATGCATCCATTGCCGCTTATGTTGTATTAAACAAGGACGGATCTATAGAGCCAGAGGAGATCCGAAATGAACTGCGTCAGTACATTCCAGAATACATGGTACCAGCTTATCTTGTACAAGTGGATGTAATTCCTGTTACAAGCAGTGGAAAGGTTGATAAAAGAGCACTTTCCAAGTTAGAGAGACATACCGAACAGGAAGTTTATGTAGCACCGAAGACGGATTTAGAGAAGCTAGTATGTGAAATGTTTGAAGAAGTCCTTGGACAGTCACCAATAGGTGCTTACGACAGTTTCTATGAACTTGGTGGGGATTCCATTAAGGCAATCCGAATCATTTCCAAGTTAAGAAGTACAGGTTACAGTGTGACAAGCAAGGATATAATGCGTTACTATACACCAGCTGCAATTGCACAAGTGGCGAGTAGAATTGAAAAGGCATACAGTCAGGAGGAAGTGAATGGTCTTGTGCCAGAAACTCCAATTTTTCGTGAGTTTGCAGAATGGAAGTTTGCGAAACCAGAACATTTCAACCAGTCAGCTTTGCTTCCAGTAGAGGATGCGTCCAGACAGATGGTAGACTCCATCCTTCATGCTTTAACATGTCATTATGATATGCTTAGGCTAGTGTACAGAGAGGGAAGAGTTGAGATTCTTAGCAGCACAGAAAGTCCGCTGTATGATTTGGAAGAACATGTGCTAGAGCAGGTTATCGAACAGAATGAACAGATAGAGAACATCTGCAGCCGACTTCAGGAGAGTATTGACTTAGAGCATGGACCAATTGTGAAGAGTGCATTATTCCATACAGAGTACGGCAACTATCTGTTCTTGGCGATTCATCATTTTGCAGTAGATGGTGTATCATGGCGAATCCTGACGCATGATATTTATCAGGCACTGGATGCACTAAAGAAAGGGCGAGACATCAGGCTAACTGAGAAGACGGCATCCTTTATCCAATGGGCAAAAGAGCTGGAACGCTACGGTAAGTCAGATGAGGTACTGGCACAGATAGATTACTGGCAGCAGATAGCAGAGCAAAGCGTAGAGTCTGAGCTGGAGGAACTGGAAATGGAACTTAACCTTGTGACAGAAGAAATGATTTTCTCAGAAGAGGATAGTGAATGTATCTTGTACGAAGCACAGGCAGCTAGTGACACAAAACCACAAGAGCTGTTTTTGGCAGCGTTGGGTGCGACTATGTATGAGGTATATGGAATGGAGGCAGTTACGGTATTCATGGAAGGGCACGGAAGGGATATGATTCAGAAGGAGCTTTCCATTGTGAATACCGTTGGATGGTTTACCTCCTTGTATCCAGTCAGAATCGAGAGCAGTGAGGATATGGAACAGGATATACAGGGAGTGAAGGAGATGCTTCAGGGTATCCCTGATGGAGGAATTGGGTATGGTGTGTTAAAAGAGAAGCTTAGCAGAATCAAACCGCAGATATCCTTTAATTATCTAGGAGAGATGGATAATGAGAATGATATGTTTATTGGAATCGGTAAGAATATAGCAGATGAAAATATGCTGCCATACCGATTAAGCATAAATGGGTATGTTGTTAAGAACCAGATTCATTTTTCATTTACAATAGATGATAACTGGATGGACGAGTCATTGCGAGCATTTTTTATGGAAACTTACCAGAGTAAGGTTGTCATGTTTGCTAAGATTTGCTCCGAGGGGGAGGAAAACGAGGCTGGTTCTGTGAATCTAGAAGGGTTTGAACTGGAACAGAATGATTTGGATACGATATTCAGTATGTTACAGGAGGATGACTAAATGCGTAAAGGAGAAAGAAGTCAGATTAATCAGATTGAAGGAATATACCCTTTGACTCCTTTGCAGGAGGGAATGTTATTTCATAAAATTGTAGAAGGAGATTCTTCAGATTATGTAATTCAGCAGGTATATGATGTAAATAAAGCATTAGTAGATGAATATGTGGTGCAGGCACTTAATCTGCTTATGGAAAGGCATAATGTTCTTCGAACCGTGATTATGCACCAGAAGTTAAGCAGTCCGCAGCAGGTTGTATTAAAAAACAGAGCGATGGAATATGAAAGGATTACGCTGGATCTTCCACATTCAGAGGCATTTGAAGAGAAGATGGCTGACATTCTTAGAGAGGATCTGAAGCGGGGGTTTGAGCTTTCGAAAGACTGTCTAATTCGAGTAAAGCTGATCTCAAATACAGATGGAACTTACAAAATGTTATGGTCCTACCATCACATCATCATTGACGGATGGTGTATCGCCATCCTGAAAAATGATTTTATTCGCTTTTATTCTGCATTAGAAGGTCATAAGCCATTGGCATTTTTAAAGAATGTGATACGCAGGGAGAAGCAGGCAGGAGCGGAGTATGTAGATTATATTAAATGGATGAGTCAGTACGACAAGGAAAAGGGGCTGGCGTACTGGGAAAAACTTTTAGAAGATTATGACCAGGTGGCACAGATTGCGCCTATGTATAAACATCCTCATACAGAACAGGAGATGATACGTCACAGCCATCGTGTGGACAGCAATGTATATCAGAAACTGACTGGTGCAGCCGCCGCCAGCCATGTAACTCTGAATGCGGTGCTGGAGACTGCATGGGGCATTCTGCTACAGTCTTACAACAATACAGATGATGTGGTCTTTGGTAAGGTAGTATCTGGGCGAAACATTCCAATCGAAGGAATTAATGATGTAGTCGGATTGTTCGTAAATACCATTCCAGTTCGTGTGAGATGTGAACAAAATGATTCGGTGAAGACACTTTTGGAGCGAGTTATGATGCAGGGAATAGACAGTGGGCATTATGACCACTGTTCTCTAGCAGATATACAGCAGCGAAGTTTGTGTGGCAGCAATCTGTTTAAGACACTTTACGCATTTGAAAATTACTATGTTGCGGATGAAACTGAAGCAGCTAAGAAGAGCATTGAACTGGAACAGTCATTTGTTAGAGAACAGACAAACTATGATCTGACTGTCAGCATCAATACACTGAATAACCAGTTAAATGTAAACCTGCTTTATAATCCAAATCAGTATTGTGAAGATGAGATTAAACGAATTCTTCAGCATTTTGAAGTGGTTCTTATTCAGATGGCAGAGAATATGGATTGCCCAGTTAAGTCTATGGAACTCATCGCTTCGGAAGAGAAGAACGAGATACTGCATGTATTCAATGACACGGATACAGAGTATGAGCGTGATAAGAGTGTGATGGAAATATTTCAGCAACAGGCAGCAGAGCATCCGGATAAATTAGCGGTATGCTATCAGGATGAAAAACTTACCTATGCGCAGTTAAATGTACGTGCTAATCAGGTTGCCAGACAGTTGCAAAAGTCAGGAACGAAAGCAGATGATTTTGTAGCGATTGTAGCCAAGAAGAGTATTGAGATGATTGTAGGAATCTGTGGAATTTTAAAGGCGGGTGGTGCGTATGTGCCATTGGATGCCAATTATCCAAAGAGCAGAATCGATTATATCCTGAATGACTGTAAACCAAAGGCGTTACTTTATGTAGATAAGAAGCTGGATACGGAGATTACACAGATTTGCCTGCAAGACGCTATTTTCACTAGTCAGGATACCGATTGCAAAGAACCAGTAAATCCAGCTATAGCTAGTGGAGCAAGGAACCTCGCTTACCTGATCTATACTTCTGGAACAACAGGACAGCCAAAGGGAAGCCAGATTGAACAGCGAAGTATTTTGCGTCTGGTACGCAATACGAACTTCCTTGCAATGGATGAAAAACGAGTATTTCTGCAGACAGGTTCCATGGCATTTGATGCTTCTACATTAGAAGTCTGGGGGGCACTTTTAAATGGTGGAACAATTGTGTTAGCAGATGAAGATGTCATTACCGATGCAACCAGGTTAAAAGCTGTTATCGAAAAGAATCAGGTTAATACCATGTGGATGACTTCTAGCCTTTATAACCAGATGATTCAGATGGATAGAGAGGTATTTGATGGCCTGGACGATTTGTTAATCGGTGGCGAAAAGTTATCGGATGATCATGTGCGTATGTTAAAGGAAGCAAACAAGAAGATTCGCTTAACGAATGGATATGGGCCAACGGAAGGAACGACATTTACCACTACCTATGAGATACCTGAAGGATTTGATTCCATTCCAATTGGAAAACCAATCGCCAATACACAGGTTTTCATTATGAACGGTGACAGACTGTGCGGTGTAGGTATGCCAGGAGAACTCTGTATCGGTGGAGATGGCGTGGCAAGAGGATATCTGAATCAGCCAGAACTTACGAAGGAAAAGTTTACAGATAATCCATTGCAGGACGGAAAAATTTATCACAGTGGAGACCTTGCAAGATGGCTTCCAGACGGAAATGTTGATTATCTTGGACGTATGGATGAGCAAGTCAAAATTCGTGGTTTTCGTATCGAACTTGGAGAGATTGAAAGTGTAATCCGTATGCAGGATGTGGTAATTGATTGTGCTGTTGTTATGCAGGTAGATGAAATGGGTGACAAGGCAGTCAGCGCTTATCTGGTATCCGATCATCAGATTAATCTTATGGAACTGAGAGAATCATTGAAAAATATCCTTCCTGGTTATATGATGCCATCCTATATGATGCAGATTGAGGAAATTCCACTGACACGTAACGGTAAGCTCGATCGACGTGCATTGCCAAAGATAGAGAGGACAGGGTCTAGAAGCTATGAAGCTCCAAGAACAAAGCAGGAAGAAACACTATGTGAATTGTTCTCTAGTATTCTTAATGTGGAACATGTGGGAATCCAAGACGATTTCTTCGAGTTAGGTGGTCATTCTCTACGTGCGACTCGTCTTACCAATCGCATCGAACAGGCGATGGGACGAAAGGTTGCATTGAAAGATGTATTCACTTATCGTACTCCTGCGGCACTTTCCAAACGACTAGAGGAATTGGAGAAGGAAGCAGAAGTTGCCATACCAGTAAAAGGAGGCAAAGATATTTATCCGATGTCTTCGGCACAGAAGCAGGTATTCCTAACCTGCCAGATGGACCCAGATGGAATTCTCTACAATATGCCACTTGCAATTCGCATGGATGGCATAGTAGATGTATCAGCCATAGAACTAGCGCTGCAGCAGGTAGTGAATCGTCACGAGATCCTCCGAACCATGTTTTGTATAGAAAATAGAGAGCCAGTTCAGAAGGTGTTAGCTACGAGGAAGGCTGACTTCATTTACAAGGAAGATGCAGAAACCAGTGGCGAAGAGTTAATGAGGGCATTCGTGAAGCCGTTCGACTTACAAAATGATTGCTTAGTACGAATGGAGCTTATTAAGAGAGCATCGGAATATCTGCTTTTATTTGACATGCATCATATTATCGGAGATGGTATGAGCATGGGAATTTTCTTAAATGAGTTCATCGAATTATACAATGGTGAGAAACTGCCAGAGGAACCAAGGCAGTACCGTGACTACAGCCAATGGATGGCAGATAGAAACCTTGAGAAGCAGGCTGCTTACTGGAAGAGTCAGTTTGAAGGTGAAGTACCAGTGCTGGAGATGCCGCTGGATCATCCACGAAGCAGTGAGCAGGGACATGATGGAAATTTTATATCAATCCAGACGAATACCGATTTTATGAAGTCTCTTGAGAATTTGTCCAGGAAAACTGGAGCTACGGAGTATATGATTTTCATGGCTGGGCTTATGGTGATGCTTGGAAAATACAGTCGCCAGGAAGATATCGTGGTTGGCTGCCCAATAAGTGGAAGAACGCACCGGGATACTGAGAGTATGCTAGGTATGTTTGTAAATACTCTGGCTATGAGAGGAATGCCAGAAAAGGACAAGCCTTTCTGTGATTTCCTGCAGGAAGTGAAGACAACTTGTTTAAATGGTTATGAGCATCAGGATTATCCACTAGAAGAACTGCTTGACAAGATTGATGTGGTGAGAGATCTTGCAAGAAATCCTTTATTTGATGTGGTACTGGTTTTACAGAATAACGAAGAAACTGTGTATAACTTTCATGATGTAAAGGCAGAAGTAAGTGGAATTATTAGAAGAATTGCAAAGTTTGATCTAACCTTTCATATTGAAGCAAATGGGGATGGATATTGCATCTCTTTAGAGTATGCAAGTGCTCTTTATGAAGAAGATAGTGCAAGAAGAATGTTAGCACATTACCTGTATGTGTTACATCAGGTGATGGAACATGCAGAGAAGAAGATTGGTGACATTATACTTTGCCAGGAAGATGAAAAGAAAATTATCCTAGAGCAGTTTAACCAGCCTTCCATGATGACAGCAGACGGACCAGATATGGTGGACTATTTTGAAGAACAGGCAGCAAAACACGGTGACAAAGTTGCAGTAGCCTGTGGAGAGGAAACCTTAACGTATGACCAGTTAAATGCCCGTGCCAATGTGGTAGCTAAGAAACTTAGAGCTCTTGGTGTTGGTAAAGATGTTCCTGTTGGAATTATCGCAGAGCGTAACATGGATACCGTAGTAGGCTTAGTTGGCATTATCAAGGCAGGAGGTGCATATGTACCGATTGACGGCAGTTACCCGGAAACAAGAATTCAGTATATCCTAAAGGATAGTGAATGTAAGGCTCTGATTCTGACAGGAGAATTAGAACCAGAGGCAGCCTGTACAAAGATTCGCATAGACGAGGAACAGGAGTCAGAGAATCTAGAGCAGATAGGAGCAAGAGATGCGCTTGCTTATATTATCTATACATCAGGTACAACAGGACAGCCAAAAGGAAGCACAATTGAACAGAAGAGTATAATCCGTCTTGTCAAAAATGCAAACTTCCTAATCATGGATGAAAGCCGAGTGGTATTACAGACTGGTTCTATGGCATTTGATGCCTCTACGCTAGAGATCTGGGGTGCGTTACTAAATGGTGGAACGTTAGTCATAGCGGATCAGGAAGTGATTCTCAATGCCCAGAAATTAAAGAAAGCGATTAAGAAGTATCAGGTAGATACGATGTGGATGACATCGACGCTCTATAATCAGATGATATCTGAGGATCATCATTTATTTGATTCTTTGCGAGACTTGCTCATAGGTGGAGAAAAGCTTTCACCAGACCATGTGCGTATGCTAAAGAACCACGAAAGCAAGGTAAGACTTCATAATGGATACGGTCCAACGGAAAATACAACATTTACAACGACCTACGAGATACCAGAACATTTTGAGGACATTCCAATCGGTAAACCAATCTCGGAAACACAGGTTTACATTATGGATGGAGAGAAGCTGTGTGGAATTGGAGTACCTGGGGAGTTATGTATCGCAGGGGCTGGATTAGCGAGAGGGTATTTGAATCTGCCAGAACTGACAGCCAAGAAGTTCACGAAGAACCCATACGGCAAAGGAATGCTTTACCACAGTGGAGACTTGGCAAGATGGAATGGAGACGGTACCGTTCAGTATCTAGGAAGATTAGATGAACAGGTGAAGATTCGTGGATTCCGCATTGAACTTGGTGAGATTGAGAGCAGCATAAGGCAGTTACCAAACATTAAGGACTGTGCTGTGACTATTCGTGTTGAGAACAATAGCAAGGCAGTGAGTGCATACTATGTAGCGGATGTCAGTGTAGAAGGTCAGAAGATTCGCGAGGCATTAGCGAAAACCCTACCAGAATATATGATTCCAACCTACTTGATGCAGATTGACAGGATACCAGTTACAACCAATGGAAAACTGGATAAGAGAAAACTGCCTTGGATTGTGGCAAAGAGTGAGGCATTCTACGTAGCACCTGCCAATAAACAGGAAGAACTGGTTTGCCGGCTATTTGCAGAGATTCTAGGACTGGATCGAGTTGGTGTAGATGATGGTTTCTTTGTACTTGGTGGTGATTCCATCAAGGCAATTCGAATTATCTCAGGATTACGACAGGAAGGTTATGAAATCAGCTTAAAACAGGTGATGGGCGGAAGGACACCAAGGAATATTGCGAAACTGTTGATTGAATCAATTGAAAAAGAGGCAATCCAGTATGAACAAGGGGAAGTGACAGGCGCAGTTGAGAAAGTGCCAATGCTTCAATACTTTGCAAATTGGAATCTGGTGAACGAATCACAGTTTAATCAGGCAATGTTAATTCCAGTTGGGGAAGCTGCAGAAGAGCAGGTTAAAAAGGCATTACAGGCGGTAACAGAATATCACGACATGCTGCGGGCCGTATATCAGGATGGATCACTTGTTATCCGTCCCGTACAGGGGGAAACCTTATATGAGTTCGTTTCCTGTGATTATGGAGTGAAGACGAAAGAGGAACTTGAACAAATCTGCAAAGAGCAGCAGAGGAGTATGGACTTAGCAAACGGTCCTATGGTACATGGTGTGTACTACCACAGCAGCATGGCGAAAGAACAGCAGGAAAACTTCCTGTTAGTTATCATACACCACTTAGTAGTGGATGGAGTTTCCTTTAGTATTCTTGCACAGGATTTACAGACAGCTTGCAGTCAGCTTATTACTGGACAGGATATTGTTCTTCCGAAAAAAACAGCTTCCTACCAGCAATGGGCAGATGTACTGATGAAAGAGTCCAAAGCGAAAGCGCAGAAAGACAAGGAATACTGGAAGCAGGTAACAGGGCAGTTAGAAGCTATCCATTATGAGCGTGGAAACGAAGGGCAACAGGAACATGATGGTAAGCAGTCTGGCAATCGAAAAGTAACGTTTGTGCTTGATGAAGCATTGACGACGAATCTTCTTGAAAATGCGAATGTGCCATATGGAACAAAACCAGAGGAGCTTCTAGTAAGCGGATTAGCAAGAGCGGTATGCGAAACATTCCACAGCAGTCAGGCTGGAATATGGATGGAAGGACATGGAAGAGAAGAGCTTAAGGAAGGATTCGCAACTGACCGAACAGCAGGATGGTTCACAACGTTATATCCAATCGTACTGCCATGTGGTGAAACAATAGATGACTGCATAATTGCGACCAAAGACACCATTAGAAGAGTGCCATCGGATGGCAGAAGCTTTGGATTGCTAAACGAGAATCTTCCAAAAGAAGAACTGGTTATCAGTTTTAACTATCATGGTAAAGTAAAGAGTGAGTATAATCCTTATGATTTGCCAAAAGGAACGATGATAGCAGAAGAGAACACACTTCCATGGGATATTTCAGTAAATGGAGCTGTTCAGGATGGAAAGCTTTCATTTACTGTGTTCTATAACTGTGCAGCATTTACGGAAACAGAAGTAAGGGAACTGATTCATGCCTATAAGGAAAGCTTAGAACAGATTAAAGAAACCATGCAGGCAAGAAAGACGGTTTGCAAGACGGTGTCCGACTACAGTGCAAAGGATTTAACAAGAGAAGAACTTGCTCATATGCAGGAGGTGTTAGCCGATGCCAAGATTACCGATATCTATGGACTTACTTCTTTACAGGAAGGAATGCTCCTTTCAGCACAGGTGGAAGAAGAGAGCCAAAGTTATGTAATTCAGATGGCTTACGATGTAGAAGACAAGATAGAAGAGGAATGTTTACGTAATGCATTTACCTTAATGATTGAAAAGAATCCTGTACTTACAACGGCTATCTTCCATCATAATATGGCTAGACCGTTACAGGCAATCACGAGAGGAAGAAATGCAGAGTACGAAGTGGTGGACTATACACAATGTACAATGAGTAAGGCGAAAGAGCTGGCAGATGAGCTTTGCAAGGCGGACATGGAACGAGGCTTTGATCTGGAACAGGATAGTCTGATTCGAATGAAAGTAATTCAGTTTGCTGATGAGAGCAGCCAGCTGTTAGTGAGCTTCCATCATATCATCCTGGATGGCTGGTGCATGAGCATGGTAATCAATGATTTATTTGCTTACTACGAACAGTTATATGCAGGAGCCGATTATGACAGCCTAAGAAAATCTGCAAGAAAAGAGGCAGAAGCCAAGACTCCATATCAGGCATATGTTGCTTATCTGGAAGAACAGGATGGAACAGAGGCAAGAGAATACTGGGATAGCCAGTTAGAAGGTTACAGCAATCCGGCGGTTATATTACCAGAAGGCAAACCAGAAACAGTGAATGAACAGATGAGGCGTTATGGAATTACGATTCGAGAAGAGATTACTAAGGCTCTTAAGAAGATCATGACAGAGCAGGAATTAACATGCAGTACCATCTGTGAAACTGCATGGGGCATTCTGTTACAGAAGTACAATGGTACACAGGATGCAGTCTTTGATAAAGTTACTTCTGGAAGAAATGTTCCTATTCCAGGCGCACAGGAGATTGTTGGTCTATTCATTAACACAGTGCCTGCCAGAATCCAGAATGAGGATAGTGAACGTGTGTCCAGTCTGCTTAAAAAAGTGAAAGAGGCTGATGTCAATGCCGAACAGTACAGTACTCTAAACTTGGCAGATATTAAGAGAAGAGCAGGTATTGAAAATGGTCAGGCAGGTACCTTATATGCATTTGAAAACTATTACGTACGAGAAGACAGCACTGCCCAAGGCGAGTATGGGTTAAAGGCAGTTCCATCATTTGCAAGGGAACAGACAGAATACGATCTGACAGTAAGCATTAACCAGTTAAATGACCAGCTTAACGTGAACCTTCTTTATGATCCAAATCAGTATACGGATGCAGAAGTAGAACGCATTCTTCATCATTATGAAATGGTGCTTGCACAGATTGCAAAAGACAGTGAATGTCTTGTAGACTCCATTGAAGTCATAACCGATAGAGAGAGAAACTGCATTTTGAATCAGTTTAATGCAACACAGACGATATATGAACGAGATAAGAGCGTGATGGAAGTTTTTGAGGAACAGGTTAGAAACTATCCTGATAAGGCTGCAGTTCGCTATCAGGATAAGGCACTTACCTATGTTCAGTTAAATGCAGCAGCGAATCAGGTTGCATACCGTTTGTTAGATCTTGGAGTGAAGGCAGATGATTTTGTAGCAATTGTAGCGGAGAAGAGCATTGAGATGCTAATAGGAATCTGTGGAATTCTAAAGGCAGGCGGTGCGTATGTTCCATTAGATGCGAATTATCCAAAGAGCAGAATTGACTATATGTTTAGAGACTGTAATCCCAAAGCGGTACTGTATGCCAATGAGAAACTGGATACCGAGATTGAACAGATTGATTTAAGGGAAATTCATATACCTTCCTTGAACGGGGCAGAAGGGAAAAATAGCAATCCTGACATTGCAAGCGGCCCAAGAGATCTGGCATACCTTATCTACACATCAGGAACTACAGGACAGCCAAAAGGAAGTCAGATAGAGCAGAGAAGTATTTTACGCCTGGTGCGTAATACCAATTTCCTTGCAATGGATGAAAAACGAGTTTTCTTACAGACTGGTTCCATGGCATTTGATGCCTCCACTTTAGAAGTATGGGGGGCACTGCTTAATGGTGGAACAATTGTATTAGCAGATGAGGATGTTATTACAGATGCATCTAAGTTAAAAGATGTCATCAAGAAAAATGATGTCAATACTATGTGGATGACATCCAGTCTCTACAATCAGATGATTCAGATGGATCTGGAGGTATTTTCTGAGTTAGATGATTTGTTGATTGGTGGTGAGAAGTTATCTGATGACCATGTCCGTATGTTAAAAGAAAGTGGCCAGAAAGTACACTTGATCAATGGATATGGACCAACGGAAGGAACAACATTTACAACGACTTATGAGATCCCAGAGAACTTCGCTAGTATCCCAATCGGTAAACCAATTGCCAATACTCAGGTTTATATTATGAACAGAAACTGCTTATGTGGTATCGGAGTACCTGGAGAACTTTGCATTGGCGGAGACGGTGTGGCAAGAGGATATCTGAACCAGCCAGAACTGACAGCCAAGAAGTTCACAGATAATCCATATGGAGAAGGAAAGCTTTATCACAGTGGAGACCTTGCTAGATGGTTGCCAGATGGAACGGTTGATTACCTTGGAAGAATGGATGAGCAGGTTAAAATTCGAGGATTCCGTATTGAATTAGGTGAAATTGAAAGTGCAATCCGTCTTAAGGACATTGTGAAAGACTGTGCTGTAATCGTACAGACCGATGAGAGCGGTGACAAGGCAGTTTGTGCTTATCTTGTTTCAGAAGAAACCATTGATATGCAGACATTAAGACAGGAATTAAAAGAAGTGCTTCCTAATTATATGGTGCCATCCTACATGATGCAGATTGAGAAGATTCCACTGACGAATAATGGAAAACTTGACCGCAGGGCATTACCTAAAATCGAAGGTAAAGGATCACAAGCATATCAGGCACCAAGAACCAGACAGGAAGAGATGCTATGTGAACTGTTTGAAGAGATTTTGAATGTAGAGCATGTAGGTATTCAGGATGATTTCTTTGAACTTGGTGGACATTCCTTGCGTGCAACCCGTCTTGTAAATCGTATGGAACAGGTGATGGGACAAAAGGTTACGTTAAAGGAAATGTTTAAATGCCGCACGGTTTCAGAACTTGCCGAACGACTTAGCCAGAGAAAAAAGGAAGCAGAGCAGGCAATTCCAGATGCAGGAATCAGAGAATATTACCTAATGTCGTCGGCACAGAAACAGGTATTCCTGACTTGTCAGATGGACCCGGAAGGAATTCTTTATAATATGCCACAGGCAATTCAGATGGAAGGAGCGGTAAATGTATCCGCATTAGAACATGCATTACAGACAATGGTGGAGCGCCATGAAATATTAAGAACAGTATTCAGCCTTCATAATGGGGAAGCTGTTCAGAAAGTGTTAGCAGAACGGAAAGCACAGTTTGTTTATACCGAAGGACAGGAAAACCGAAGTGATGAAGAACTGATGGAAGCATTCGTGAAACCATTTGATCTTCAAAATGACTGTTTAGTTCGAATGGAGCTGATTAAGAGAAAGACAGGCTATATGCTTTTATTCGATATGCATCATATCGTTGGCGATGGAATGAGCATGGGAATCTTTCTTAAGGAGTTTATAGACATTTACAATGGCAAGACCTATGACACCATGCCAAGGCAGTATCGTGATTACAGCCAGTGGATGAGCATGCGTAACTTTGATGCACAGGCAGCATACTGGAAGAATCAGTTCCAAGGCGAGATTCCGATTCTGGAGATGCCACTAGATTATCCAAGAACAAGTGAACAGGGGCATGATGGAAATGTGGTATCAATAAAGGTAAACAAGAAGTTCGTGTCATCATTAGAGAAACTTGCGAAGGAAACGGGCACTACAGAATACATGATTTTCATGGCAGGACTTATGGTTATGCTTGGCCGTTACAGCCGTCAGGAAGATGTAGTTGTAGGATGCCCAATTAGTGGAAGAACTCATAGGGATACAGAGAAAATGCTCGGTATGTTCGTCAACACCCTTGCGATAAGGGGAATGCCAGAACATGATAAGCCATTTGCTACATTCCTTGGAGAGGTTAAAACGACTTGCTTAAATGGTTACGAGCATCAGGATTACCCATTAGAGGAACTGCTAAACGAAATCAATGTGGTAAGAGATCTTGCAAGAAATCCATTATTCGATGTAGTACTGGTTCTGCAGAACAATGAGGAAACGGTATATAACTTCCATGATGTGAAAGCCAAGGCAAGTGGAATCAAGAGAAGAATTGCGAAGTTTGACCTGACCTTCCATATTGAAGCGGAGGGTGATGGTTATTGCATCGCACTTGAATACGCTAGTGCCCTTTATGAAGAGAAAAGTGCAAGAAAGCTGTTAGACCATTATGTCCTTGTTTTAGAACAAGTGATGGAGAATCCAGAACAGCAGATAGAACAGATTGGTATCTGTAGCATTGAGGAACAGAACGTTATATTAGAAAAGTTTAACCAGCCATCCACTATGGATTTAGATGGACCAGATATGACTGCCTACTTTGAAGAGCAGGTGAAGAAGAATGGAAGTCACGTAGCAGTAGCTTGTGGTGAGGAAACGCTTACTTATGAACAGTTAAATGCCCGTGCGAATGCAGTAGCAGAACGATTACGAGCATTAGGTATTCGAAATGATGTTCCAGTTGCAATTATGGCAGAACGTAACCTGAATACGGTAGTTGGACTTCTTGGTATTATTAAGGCAGGTGGTGCTTATGTGCCGATTGACAGTAATTATCCAGAAGCAAGAATCCAGTATATTCTGCAGGATAGCCAGTGCAAAGCACTGATTCTGACAGGAGAGATGGAGCCACAGACAGAATGCGTAAAGCTTCGTGTCGATGGTGCCGTGAAACAGGAAAATCCAGAAAATAAAAGCCGACGAAGCGATCTTGCCTATATTATTTACACATCAGGAACGACAGGACAGCCAAAGGGAAGTACGATTGAGCAGAAGAGTATCATTCGATTAGTGAAGAATACAAATTTCCTGACTATGGATGAAAGCCGTGTGGTATTACAGACTGGTTCTATGGCATTTGATGCCTCCACATTAGAGATCTGGGGTCCGCTGTTAAACGGTGGAACATTAGTGGTAGGAGAAAAGGAAGTGATACTTGATGTGCAGCAGTTAAAGGCTGCAATTGAGAAGTATCAAGTAGATACTATGTGGATGACATCTACACTGTTTAACCAGATGATAACAGATGACCAGCATTTATTTGATAATCTTAGGGATCTGCTGATAGGTGGAGAGAAACTGTCACCAGACCATGTGCATATGCTTAAGAATCATGAAAGCAGAGTAAGGCTTCATAATGGATATGGACCAACGGAAAATACAACATTTACAACGACGTATGAGATACCAGCTGATTTCGATGATATTCCAATCGGAAAGCCAATTTCTGAGACTCAGGTTTACATCATGAATGGTGATAAACTATGTGGAATTGGGGTGCCAGGTGAATTATGTATTGCTGGAGCTGGATTAGCGAGAGGGTATCTGAACCTTCCAGAACTGACAGCCCAGAAGTTTACGAAGAATCCATTTGGAGAAGGCATGCTTTATCATAGTGGAGACTTGGCTAGATGGAATAGCGATGGTACAGTTAGGTATCTTGGAAGACTTGATGAACAGGTGAAAATTCGTGGATTCCGTATTGAGCTAGGTGAAATTGAAAGCAGCATCCGTCAGTTGGAGGACATTAAAGACTGTGCGGTTACCATTCGTGAAGAACAGGGAAGCAAGGCAGTCAGCGCTTATTATGTAGCAGATAAGAAAGTGGAAGGACAGGCAATTCGTGAAGCATTATCGGAGTTCCTGCCAGAATACATGATTCCATCTTATCTGATGCAGATTGACAGGATTCCGATTACAAACAATGGAAAGCTCGATAAGAGAAAACTTCCTTGGATTGAGGCGATGAGCGAAAACTCCTATGCAGCACCTAAGAATCAAGAGGAAGAAACCGTATGTCATTTGTATGAAGAGATTCTTGGAATTGACCGTGTTGGTGTAGAAGATGGATTCTTTTCACTTGGTGGAGATTCCATTAAGGCAATCCGCATTATTTCTATGCTTAGACAAGCTGGGTATGAAATCAGCTTAAAACAGGTGATGGAAGGAAGAACACCGAAGAATATTGCGAAAGTACTGACTAGAAAAGAAGAAACACATTATGAACAGGGTGAGATAACAGGTGAAGTAGTACCAGTGCCAGTGCTTAAGTCTTTTGTAGAATGGAATCTTCAGAAGAAAGAGCATTTTAACCAGTCTATGCTCATCTTTGTTGGAGGAGCTAGTGAGGTACAGGTAAGAGAGGCACTTAAGGCATTAGTAGGACATCATGATATGTTACGTGCCGTATATCAGAATGGAAAACTAGTGATACGTTCCATGGAGGAAGCAAAGAGCAGTGAACAGCTTTATAAGATGGAAGTCTGCGATTACGGCATACAGACACAGGAGGAAATGTATCGTATCTGTGAAGAACAGCAGGCAAGCATGGATTTGTTACATGGACCAATGGTTCATGCAGTGTATTTCCAAAATGAAAAGAATTTCGGTGGTGCTTGCACGGACAAAAAAGCTAAGCAGAAGGAAAACTTTGTACTGCTCATCGTTCATCATTTAGTAGTAGATGGTGTGTCCTTTAGCATTCTAGCACAGGATCTTAAGACGGCTTGCAATCAGTTAGAAGATGGAAAAGAGATTGTGCTTCCTAAGAAAACAGCATCCTATCAGCAATGGGCTAGTGTTCTGTCGGGAGTATGCAAAGAAAATGCAAAGAAAGATAAGCCATATTGGATTCAGATGATAAAACAGCTAGAGTCCGTTCAGTACGACCAGATAAATAAATGCGAAACCATGGAGACTGGTAACCAGACAATCTGCTTTAGCCTAGAGGAAGAATTAACAGCGAAACTTCTGAAATCCGCTAACCGCCCATATGGGACGAAACCAGAAGAACTTCTGATCAGTGGATTCATAAAAGCAGTCTGCCAGACATTCCATAGTAAGAAGACAGGAATCTGGATGGAAGGACATGGAAGGGAAGAGCTGCAAGAAGGCCTTGAAACAGACCGTACCGTAGGCTGGTTTACAACTTTATATCCATTAGTATTTGAGACAGGGGAAAACCTGGAAGACTGTATCATTAGCACAAAAGATACCATGCGAAAAGTACCATCCTGTGGAAGAAGCTTTGGTCTTCTGAATGAGTCTAGGATTGCAGAACAACTGGTACTCAGCTTTAATTACCATGGTAAAGTCACAGATGAATACAATCCACATCACCTGCCAGCTGGCCAGATGATTGCAAGGGAAAATAAACTGCCATGGGATATCTCGATGAATGGAGCCGTGCAGAATGGAAAACTGGTATATACCGTTATCTACAACCAGATGCTGTTATCCAAGAATCAGATAAACGAATTTATAGAACAGTATAAGAAAGTACTACAAGAGATTAGCAGACACTGCTGTACAGCTGCACAGGTTACAAAGACCGTATCAGACTTTACGGCAAATGACCTGAAACGAGAAGAACTTGTACAGATAGAAAAAGCACTCGGCACAGCAAATGTAACCGATATTTATGGCTTAACGTCCATGCAAGAAGGTATGCTGCTATCCTGTCAGGTACAGGAAGATACACAAAATTATGTGATTCAGGCGGTATACGAGCTACAGGGACAGGTAGATGCAAACTATCTGAAGGAAGCATTTTCGTTGATGATAGAAAAGCATCCAGTGCTAACAACCGCAATTTTCTACAACAACATGCCTAGACCACTACAGGTTACTAGCACAGGAAGACCACTGGAATTCACAGAGGCAGATTACACAGCGTATTCACTAGACAAAGCCATGCAAATGGCAGAAGAACTACGCCAGAAGGACTTAGAGAGAGGATTTGACTTTGAACAGGATATGTTAATCCGAATGCATTTTATCAGATTAGCAGAAGGAAAGAGCCAAATGCTTCTAAGTTTCCATCATATCATTCTGGATGGATGGTGTATGAGTTTGATTCTAGGAGATCTGTTCTCTTATTATGAAAAACGAAACCGAGGGGAATCCTACGATAAGCTAGTTGAGGAAGCAAGAGCTGCCAGTCAGGCTATGACACCATACAGCCGCTACGTACAGTATCTAGAGCAGGCAAAGACAAGCGAAGCATATGAGTACTGGGATAGACAGCTAGAAGCCTATGAAAATGAATCATCCATTCCAGCAGATGAGCCGGCAGAGGCTTCCAAAGAACAAATGAAACGTTACAGCATTGTGATTAAGCCAGAGATTACCGAAGGCATGAAACACTTGATGTCCGAACAGGAAGTAACGGCAAGTACCTTCTGTGAAACAGCCTGGGGTATTCTGCTTCAAAGATATAATAAAACAGATGATATCATATTCGATAAAGTAACCTCTGGAAGAAATGTTCCAGTAAAAGATGTACAAGAGATAGCAGGACTATTTGTCAACACTGTTCCATCAAGGATTATGAGTAGTGACGAAGTAACCATTCAGGAACTTTTAGCGCAAGTAAAAGAAGCAGATAATGATTCCGAACAGTATGCAACAGTAAGTCTGGCAGACATTAAAAAGCGGGCTGGCATTGAAAATGGTCAAGTTGGAAGCTTATATGCATTTGAAAACTACTACGTTAAGGAAAATGTAACAGGACAAAGTGAATATGCACTTAAGGCCCAGCCTGTTTACGCAAGGGAGCAGACAGAGTACCCATTAACACTTAGCATGAATATGAGTGGGAATCAGCTGCATGCAGAACTGCTCTATAATCCAAATGAATATGCAGACACACAAATCGAGCGGATTCTGGTTCATTTTGAACAGATTCTTATGCAGATGGCAGAAAATCTACAACAGAAGGTTAGTGCATTGACATTGGTAACGGAGGAAGAAAAAAAACGTATCCTAACGCAATTCAATGAAACGGACAGAGGTTATAAAGAGTATGAAAACTCATTTAGCAGCCTGTTAGAAAAACAGGCAGAACGAATTCCACACAAGATCGCACTGATTAGTCCAGAGCGGCAAGTGACCTATGAAGAGTTTAATAAGCAGGTAACCGATTTAGCAGCAGTACTTCAAGAGCGAGGGGTAAAACCAGGTGATTATGTAGCTGTCATTACAGAACGAAGCATAGAAATGATGATTGCAATTTACGGGGCGGTAAGGGCAGGCGCTGCCTATGTGCCAATTGATCCACGTTATCCAGAAGAGAGGATCGAGTACATTCTAAAAGACTGCAGACCAGCTATGGTACTGGTTTATCATGGCGATTGCAAACAAGGTTATCAGGTATTAGACTTAGCAGACAAGGAAAGCATGAAAGCAACAAATGTCTTTCAGCCAGTGGCATATGATGCGGATCGGATTCTATATGCGATATACACATCAGGAACAACAGGAGAACCAAAAGGTGTTATGAACTATCAGCGAGGACTGCTGAACATTATGTACAGTTTACAGTCTAGATATACTCTTGGGGAAAATGACACGATTCTTCAGAAAACATCATATTGCTTTGATGTTTCTGCCAGCGAAATATTCTGGTTTACTGTAGCGGGAGCAGCCTTAGTATTGCCAGAACCAGGAGCGGAAAAAGATCCAGAGAGAATCAGTGAGTTAATTGAACAGTATAGCATTACAGTAGTAAACTTCGTTCCATCCATGCTACAGTTATTTATTTCTACGGCACAAGACAATCCAAAGCTTGCTAAAAAGCTTGCGGGTCTGCGTTATGTAATTGCTGCTGGGGAGGCGTTAGGAGCCGATAGCGTTACACAGTTCTATAAACTTATGACAGGCATTAATGATGAGTTTCTCATTGTAAATGCATATGGTCCTACCGAGGCAAGTATTTACGCAACCTATTATGACTGTATAAGAGGAACTAAGAAGGTTACCATTGGTAAGCCAGTGGATAACGGCAAGGTGTACATTCAAAACCAAGATGCACTTGCAGGAATCGGAGTACCAGGTGAGCTGTGTATCGGCGGTGCTGGCGTTGCCAAGGGTTATGTGAACCTTCCAGATATGACAAAAGAGAAGTTTGTTAACAATCCATACGGAACAGGAAGGCTGTACCGTACAGGAGACTTGGCAAGATGGCTTCCAGACGGAAATATTGTGTATATGGGCAGAATGGATGAACAGGTTAAGATTCGAGGCTTTAGAATTGAGTTAAAAGAGATTGAAAGTGTACTGCGAGGCCAGAAAGACGTAAAAGACTGTGCTGTAATTGCTCACACAGATGAAACAGGAGATAAATCCATTCATGCATATGTTGTTTCCAGTAAACAGCTGGATTTAGCCAAAGTAAGAGAACAGTTAAAGGAAAAGCTTCCAGAATATATGCTTCCATCGTATATGATGCAGATAGACGAGATTCCGTTGACTGGCAATGGAAAACTGAACCGTAAGGCGTTGCCAAAAGATAAGGGACGAATGAAAACTGGGGAACACTACCAAGTACCACAAGGAAAACAGGAAACTGTGATAAGCCAGATTTTTGAAGAGATTCTTGGAATTGATAAGGTTGGACGTGACGATGATTTCTTCCTGTTAGGAGGACATTCCCTGCGAGCCAACCGACTTGCAAACCGCATAGAACAGGAATTAGGCGTGAAAGTGGGCCTGAAAGACATTTTCAAAGAAAGAACTCCAAAGGAACTTGCCAAGATTGTGGAAGAACTTACAGAAACCATTGCAAGCGAGGAGCAGGAAGATTTACAGCACATTCCAACAGCCAAAGTAAAGGAATTCTATCCAATGTCCTCTGTTCAGAAACAGGTGTATCTGGCATCTCAGCTCGATAAGGAAGGTATCCTTTACAACATGCCACAGGTAATCCGCTTAGAAGGAAATGTCGTGAAGGAACGCTTAGAAGAAGCATTTACCCAATTGGTAAGAAACCATGAGATACTCAGAACCCAATTCTTGATGCAGGAGGGGGCACTTGTTCAGAAGGTATTAGAAGACCGTACAGCACCATTTACCTTTGTGGAAGATAAGGAGGATAGAGAGGAAATCGAACTGATTCATCAGTTTGTCCAGCCGTTTGATCTGGAAAATGATCCGCTAATCCGAATGGAACTTGTGAAGCAGACAGAAAGCTATCTTTTATTACTAGATATTCACCATATAATTGGGGATGGCATGAGTGTTGGAAACTTTATAAGAGAGTTTATAGCACTTTACAATGGAGAAACGGTGACGCCACCTGAAAGACAGTATAAAGATTACAGTGAATGGATTGCAACTAAGGATATGGAAGGGCAGAAACAGTACTGGTTAAGCCATTTAGAAGGGGAACTTCCAGTATTAGAGATGCCTCTTGATTATCCAAGACAGAGTGAACAGTCTCATGAAGGCCAGACGGTACACATGACAGTAGATGAGGAGTTAGCACAGGATATTCGAGCATTTACAGCAAAAGAGGATTGTACAGAATTTATGTTTTACCTTGCAACCCTTCAAGTGCTGCTTGGACAATACAGCAGACAGGAAGACATTATTGTGGGAAGTCCATTTAGTGGAAGAACCCATGAAGATACAGAATCCATGCTCGGTATGTTTGTCAACACATTGCCGCTTCGTGGAAAGCCAGAGAAGAAAAAGACCTTCTCTAAGTTCTTAGGAGAAATCAAAGAAGTCTGCTTACAGGCATATGACAACCAGGAATTTACCCTAGAGGAAATTGTGGAAGAGGTTGTGACAGACAGAGATTTGTCAAGAAATCCTTTGTTCGATGTCATGCTAGTTGTTCAGAACAACGAAGCAGTACAGGCTAATTTTAATGACCTTAAAGTAATAAGAGCGGAATCAGAGATTCGTGTGTCCAAGTTCGACCTGACATTTTATGTATACTACAATACAGGAGAGATTGCATTAGGACTTGAGTATAACAGTGATTTATATAAGAAGGATAGTGCAGAGCTGTTCCTTGAACACTTTATTACGGTTTTACGACAGGTAGCATTGAACCCAGAATGCTGTATTGGAGATATCCGAAGTGCTTCTCCTAAGGAAGAACAGCTGATTTGTACAGAATTTAATCAGCCAGTGAATCCATTATCCTATAAGACTTTGAATACCTTACTAAAAGAACTTGTACAAAGACCAGAAATGGCGGATAGAATTGCATTGATTTCACAAGAACACACAGTTACTTACCATCAGTTTTATGAGAGAGCGAACCAGATTGCAGATAAGCTTCGTAAACTTGGCATCCAGAGAGGTGACAGAGTAGCACTTGTGGCAGAGCGGAGTACGGAATTAGTTTGTGCTATCTTTGGTATTTTCTTATCAGGAGGTGTCTATGTTCCAGTTGGAAATGATGCACCAGAAGAAAGAAGAAATCAGATTCTAGAAGACAGTGATGTAAAGGCAGTAGTAAGCTGTTATGCTGCTGTAGAAACAGCCTTGCCAAAACTTACACTAGAGGAACTAAAACCAGAGTTAGTGGATGAGGTTGTGAATGTGAATTGTCCAGAAGACCTTGCCTATATTATCTACACGTCTGGAAGCAGCGGTAAGCCAAAAGGAGTTATGATTTCACATAAAGCAGCAGAAAGCCTTGTGGATTACCTAAGATACGATTTGGATATCGAAGCATCAGACAAGATTATGATGTTTGCGAATTATGTATTTGATGGTTCGATATGGGAAATGTTTATGGCGGTTTACAACGGAGTACCACTTGTGATTCCAACGGATGACATGGTTCATGATCCAGAGCTTATGAAGGACTTTGTAGAAAAAATGGGAGTTACGATATCTTACTTCCCACCAGCATACTATCTGCAAAGCCAGATTGTACTATCAAAGTTTGTAGTCACAGCAGGTTCTTCAAGTAGTCATGATGTAGTGCAAAAGGCGATACAAAACAGTGATTATATAAATTCTTATGGACCAACAGAAACAACAGTCTGTGCCACAAACTGGTTTATAAGAAAAGGAGACTCAGTACCAGACACTATCGCTATTGGAAAACCAATCCGAAACAAACAGGTTTACATTATGGAAGAGAACCAGTTATGCGGTATTAAAGTTCCAGGTGAAATCTGCATCGCAGGAGAAGGTTTGGCAGATGGATATGTAAACAGAGATGAATTGACGGCTAAAGCATTTGTACAAAATCCACTGAGTGAAGGAAAGATGTATCGAACTGGAGATATGGGAAGATGGCTTCCAGACGGTAATATTGAGTATCTGGGAAGGATAGATGAACAGGTTAAGATTCGAGGATACAGAATCGAGTTAAATGAAATCAAAAATGTGATATTGCAAATTGACGGAGTGACTGTTTGCGAAGTATTATATAAGGAGAATCAATATCATGAGAAATCATTATACGGATTCTACGTATCGAATCAGACAATAGGTGTCAATACGGTAAAGGAATGCCTAAGAAAACAGTTGCCAGAATATATGATTCCATCCTATCTGATGCAGGTTAACGAGATACCTGTGAACAGCAGTGGAAAGACCGATAAGAAAGCATTGCTAGCCTACACAGATGAGGCCTTATCCAGACGGGAGATTCTTTTACCAGAAAATGAGAAGGAAAGAGCAGTATGTGATGCATTTACGAAAATACTGGATATTGCAGAGATTGGAACAGATGAAAGCTTTTTTGAAATGGGAGGAGACTCGATTAAGGCGATTCGCATCATTTCCCTATTAAGAGAGGCAGGCTATGAGGTTTCCTTAAAGGAGATTATGAGGGGACGTACGCCAAGAACTATCGCGAACAGCTTAACAAAGGTGAAAGGATTTGAGTATAACCAAGGGGAAGTAACTGGACAAGTGCCAGCAACTCCAATGCTTAAGGAATATGAAAGATGGAAATTAGCAAACCCAGAACACTTTAACCAGTCGATAGTAATTGATGCAGGCAACTGTACAGAGCAGCAGGCAAGACAGGCACTTGAGGCAATTGTTCATCAACATGACATGTTGCATGCCGTTTACAAAAATGGTTCTTTACAGGTGTTAAGTACGAAAGAAAATGCAGGATTTGAACTTGGCTGCATAGTTCTTGATGGCAGCCAGGATGTTACAGTGAAGACCAGACAGATTGCAGATGAAGTGCAAACGAGCATGGATCTGGAACAAGGGCCACTTGTGAAAGCTGTACTTTATGAAGGATTAGAAACCAACTATCTGTTCTTATGCATTCATCATCTGATTGTGGATGCAGTATCCTTCCGAATTATCATTGAGGATTTAAATGAAGCCTTAGCAGCACTTAGGGAAGGAAGAAAAATTGTACTTCCTAAGAAAACAGCATCCTTTATCGAATGGAGCCAGTACCTTAACAGATATGGTGAACAGCAGGCAGGAACATCTGTAGAATCCTATTGGACAAAGGTGAAGGAGCAAGTGTCCGATTATGGAATTGTTTACGATATGGAGGAAAGTAAAGTCCATGCAGAACATAGCATGAAAGAACTGTATTTTACAATTGATGAAGAAGTGACAACCCTTCTTACACATGAGGCGTTGAAGGCGTTCCATACGGAAGTGGAAGATATGCTTCTTAGTGCATTAGGACTGGCAGCTGGAGCTTTAACAGGTCAGGAAAAATTAGCGGTCTGCATGGAAGGCCACGGAAGAGAAACGCTGGAAGAGAAAATCAATATAGATAGGACGGTAGGATGGTTTACTGCTTCCTATTATGCAATTTTAGACTGCTGTCAGGATATTCCTAACAGTATCACGGTGAATAAAGATATTCTTCATTCTATACCTGATGGTGGATTAGGATGTGGATTTTTCGGTGAAAATGCAGCAGCAGATGTGTATTTTAACTACTTTGGAGAATTTAAAGAGGCAAAAGAACTGCCAATTGCAACAGGCGAAAATATCGGAAGCAGTAACAGGCTTCCAGGAAACATAAGCTTTAATGGTTCTATTGTAAATGGTGAGCTTCATTTTACCATTGCTTATGACAGTGGATTGTATAAAGAAAGCACAATACAGAAATTACAAAAGCTGTTTATTGATTCGGTATCAGATATTGTCCGTTATTGTGCAGAGCAAAAAGAAAGCAAGAAGACGCTCACCGATATGAGGGCTAAGGAGATTACAAGCAACGACTTAGATATTATTAATTTATTATTTCAGTAGCACATGATTTAAATCATGCTGCATTTACTAATAAGGGTGTTCCTCTAGGAGAAAGAGAGAACCAGAGGAACACCCAATATGCAAACAGAGAAAATGGATTGATACAATGCAAGGAGTGAAAGTATGAGGAATACAGTTAATGGCTCGATTGCCAATATTGTTTCAGTAACACCACTACAAGAGGGAATGATTTATCACTTTCTTATGAACCCAAAGTCAACAAACTATGTGGTTCAGAGCGTATTTAACGTGCAAGGTGAATTAGATGTAGAAAAAGTAAAAGCAGCAGTGGAACTGCTCATCAGAAGACATGGTGCATTAAGAACTGCGATTGTCTGCAATAAAGTATCAAGACCACTGCAGGTTATCTTGAAGACAAGGTCAGCGGATTTTGAATATTATGATTACAAGGAAAGTGATATAGATTATAAAAAGCTGTTAAGCGATGAAGTAAAACGTGGTTTTGATTTGCAGAAGGATTCCTTAATTCGCATAAGATGTGTAAGAACGGAAGAGAAAGAATACAAACTGGTATTTACATATCATCATGTAATTATGGATGGCTGGTGTACCTCAATTATCTTAGGTGACTTCTTGCGTTATTATAGTGATCTGATTAACGGCACAACACAAGAAGAAATGGAAGTAAGAATCGATAGAGAGCTGGAAGGTAATGCTTCAACTTATTTAGATTTTATTGATTGGCTTGAAAACTCTCCAAAAGAGGAAGGGTACAAGTATTGGAATCGAGTATTAGAAGGTTATGATCATGCAGTAGACGTTCCTGGTCTTGGAATTGCGAAACCATGTGAAGAAGAGTCAAAGCGCTTAGGCATTAACGTTTCTATAGACACAGCAGCCAAGATAAAAGAACTAGGTGCAAAATATCAGGTAACAGATAACACAATCTTTGAAACTGCGTGGGGTATTGCGTTACAGAGCCTTCATTATATAGATGACGTAGTATTTGGCAAGGTAACATCAGGAAGAAATGTTCCAGTAAAAGACGCTCAGTCTATCGTCGGAATGTTCATTAACACAATTCCTGTACGAGTTACCAGAACAAAAGAAACAACAGTAGCACAATTATTACAGAACATGCAGAACCAGAGCGAGGAAACAAGCAGCTACGAACATTGTTCCCTTGCAGAAATTCAGTCTAATTCCTACATTAAAAATGGATTAGTGAATACGTTATTCGTCTATGAGAACTATTTTGTAGATGGAGAACGAATGAATGTTGAACTGCCATTTACCATAACAACAGAGGCAGCAAGAGAGCAGACAAGTTACCCATTTAACATGATTGCCTATAACACACAGGATGGCTACCGTATCGAGGTAATGTTTGATCCGAGTGTATATACCGATTCTGAGGCAGACAGCATTTTAGTAAAAATGCATACCATCTTAGAACAGATGGCAGCAGAACCAGAGAAGAAAGTATCGGATATTGTAACAGCAGATAAAGAAGAGATTGAGAAGGTTAAAGAAACCTTTAATAAGACATCCGCCACATATGAAGGAGCAGAAAATTCAATCGGAAACTTACTGAGCATAAGAGCAGAAAAGAATCCTGAGAAAACAGCTTTAGTTTTTGGAAACCAGAAGATGACCTATCAAGAACTGAAACAGCGTGTTGACAGCTTAGGAAACAAGCTTAGAGAAGAAGGAATCGGACAAGGGGACGCAGTTGCAATTGTTGCAAAGCGCAGCATGGAAATGATTCTTGCAATCTATGCAGTACAGACCATTGGTGCTGCATATGTTCCAATTGATCCAGAGAATCCAAAGGATAGAGTTGCATTTATTATTCATGATGCAAAGCCAAAGGCAGTTTGTACTTATCAGGCAAAACTTTCTCTTGATGACAGTCAGAAGGTCAAAATATTTGACCTTGCAGATGAGGCATTGTATGAAGGAACTGAAAAGTTAGAAAGTGTAGATAATAAAGAACGTGCAGCTTCTTACATTTACACATCAGGAACTACTGGAAATCCAAAAGGAGTTATGAATACCGAAAAAGGTCTTCTCAATACACTGTTTTGGATGAAGGAAACTTACCAGCTTGGCGAAGATGAAAATTTCTTGTTAAAGACAAACTATACATTTGATGTGTCCGAAACAGAAATCTTCCTATTCGCTGCAACAGGTGGAACACTGGTAATCGCAGAACCAGGCATGGAAAAGGATCCAATGGGACTTGCAGAAATCATCTATCAGAACAAGGTAACCATGGTGAACTTTGTACCATCCATGTTAAACAGTTTCCTTGCAACGATGGAAGCTAATCAAGGAAGCTTGAAGAACCTGTCCAGTCTTAGAATGGTATGTGCAGCAGGTGAAGCGTTAGAGATGGATACTGTTAAGCAATTCTATCAGCTGTTAGAAGGTGTTGCAGATGGTATTCAATTAGTAAATGCATATGGACCAACAGAGGCAAGTATCTATGCAACCGCATGTGTATGTCATAAGGATGATAGAAAAGTATATATCGGAAAACCAGTTGGCAACGCTCAGATTTACATCATTGCAGACAATGGTTTATGTGGAATCAATACATTAGGCGAACTCTGTATCGGTGGTACAGGAGTTGCCAAGGGATATGTAAATCTTCCAGAACTTACAGAAGAACGTTTCACACAGAACCCTTATGGAGATGGCGTTCTTTACCACACAGGAGACCTTGCAAGGTGGCTTTTAGACGGAACAATTGAGTACTGTGGAAGAATGGATCAGCAGGTGAAGATTCGTGGTTTCCGTATTGAATTAGGGGAGATCGAAAGTCATATACGTGCATTTGACTCTGTCACCAACTGCGCTGTAGTAATGGCAAAGGATAGCATGGAAGAAGACTGTATCTGTGCGTATCTAGAAGCAGAAGGAAAAATGGATCCAAAAGCAATTGAGGATGGCTTAAAACAGGTACTTCCATCCTATATGATTCCATCCTATATCATGCAGATTGAAAAACTGCCATTAAATCAGAATGGAAAATTAGACAGAAAAGCATTACCAGCACCAGTTGCAGTACGTAGAAATGAATACACAGCTCCACGTACTAAGATGGAAGAAACGCTCTGCAAGATCTTTGCAAATGTCTTAGGTCTTACACAGGTTGGTATCCGTGATGACTTCTTTGAGTTAGGTGGACACTCCCTTCGTGTGACACGATTAGTAAACCAGATTGAAACAGAAACGGGTATTGCAGTTGGTTTACGTAACGTATTCATAGACCGTACAGTGGAAGCACTCGCAAGAAGAATGGAGTCTTTACAGAGAGAATCCTATGAGCCGATTCCAACCGCAGAACCAAAGGAATATTATCCAATGTCTTCTGTACAGAAGAGAATTTATCTAGTATCCCAGATGGATGAGAAGGGAATTCTCTACAACATGGCACAGGGAATTGAACTTTCTGGACAAGTAGAAAAAGAGGAATTAGAACATGCCCTAAGTCAGATGATCGCAAGACATGAGATTCTTCGTACTGCATTTATTATGATAGACGGTGATCCAGTTCAGAAGATATTAGAAAATGGAAAGACTGACTTCACTTACACAGAAGACAGCACAAGCACAAAAGAAGAACTGTTGCACGCATTTATTAAACCATTTGACCTAGCATCCGGCTGTCTTGTAAGAATGCAGTTAGTGAAGAGAGAAAAGAATTACCTTCTTATGTTCGACCTTCATCATATTGTAACAGATGGTATGAGTACTGGAAGATTCATTAAGGAATTCATGGCACTGTACAACAAGGAAACATTAGCAGACGATATCAGACAGTATAAAGATTACAGTGAGTGGATGCGCACAAAGGAATTAAGCATTCAGAGAAACTACTGGCTTCATGAATTTGAAGGAAAGATTCCAGTGTTAGAGCTTCCATTAGATAAAAAACGTCCGAGTGAGCGTAGCTATCATGGAACAATGGTTCATCAGTCATCCACGAAAGAACTTGCATTACCGATCAGGAAACTTGCAAGAGAGAGTGGTACTACAGAGTACATGATTCTATTAGCAGGCCTTATGGTGACATTAGGAAAATACAGTGGTCAGGAAGATATCATTATCGGTAGTCCAGTAAGTGGAAGAACCCATCCAGATACTGAAAAAATGTTAGGTATGTTCGTTAACACACTTGCTCTTAGAGGAAAACCAGAGAAAGATAAGACATTTGCCTCTTTCTTAAAGGAAATGAAGAATACTTGCTTAAAGGCATATGAGAATCAGGATTATCCATTCGAAGAACTGATTGAGCAAATCGATATCAAAGAAGATATGTCTCGTAACCCTCTATTTGACGTTATGTTCGTATTACAGAATAACGAAGGTGTTGACTTTAAGCTTATGCAGTCAGAAGTAGCAGGAACAGTAGTGGAAAGTACCGTCGCTAAGTTTGACTTAACCTTTAATGTGGTGGAAGCAAATGGGGCTTATCATATTGATTTAGAATATTGCACAGATATTTTCAAGGAAGAAAGTATGAACTGGATGCTTACACACTACTTAAATATTCTGTCTCAGGCAGTAGCAGATCCAGATAAGAAGATTGAGGAGCTGGATGCGATTACGACAGATGAGAAGACACAGATTCTAGACCAGTTTAACCAGAAAACGGAACTTGGAAATGAGCGTACCATTACAGAGATTCTGTTAGAACAGGCAGAGAAAAACAAAGAGGCAATTGCCGTAATTGACAAGGATAGCAAGTTTACTTATGAAGAATTTGTTAGACATGCTGGACTTGTAGCAAATAAACTGAAAGCTGCAGGAGTAGGACGTGGCGACAGTGTGCTTCTATTAACTGAACGTAGTACATCCATGATTGTTGCAGTATTTGGTACACTTTTAGCAGGTGCAGCTTACGTTCCAGTGGATATTTCTTATCCAGAAGAAAGAATCCGTTATATACAAAACGATTGTGGTGCTAAAGTTGCCGTAACATATCACACAAGCTTCAAGCCACAAGGTATTCCATGTATCGACCTTGCAGATATAACATGGATGGATGAGGTAGAAATAAGCAATGTAAATCAGCCAGAAGATTTAGCTTACATCATCTACACATCGGGAAGTACAGGAAAACCAAAAGGGGTTATGATTGAGCATGGTGGCGTTGCCAATCTTGCATCATACATGACAAATGACTTATCTATTTCCACAGAAGACCGTATACTCATGTTTGCGAACTATGTATTTGATGGTTCTGTATGGGAAATGATGATGGCTTTTGCAAACGGTGCAGCATTAGTAGTTCCAAGTGAAGAAATCATTCGTGATGAAAAACAGATGGAGAGTTTCCTAGAAAAGAATGGTGTAACGATCTCCTATTTCCCACCAGCTTACTTTAGACAGAACAGCTTCCAGTTGTCTAAGTATGTAGTAACCGCTGGTTCTAAGAGTAGTAAAGATGTAGTGGAAAAGGCAGTGAAGTCCTGCGATTATATTAACTCCTACGGACCAACGGAAGTAACCGTATGTGCAACCAACTGGGAATGCAAGAAGGGCGCATCAGTACCTGACACCATTCCAATTGGAAAACCAATTCGTAATAAACGTGTTTACATTATGGATGGTGATCATTTATGCGGAATGTTCATGCCAGGAGAAATCTGTGTTGGTGGAAAAGGTATTGCAAGAGGATATCTAAATGAACCAGAACTTACAGAACAGCTATTTGGCTGGGATATCTACACAGGAACAAGGCTTTATCGTACAGGAGATATGGGAAGATGGCTTCCAGACGGAACAATCGAATATCTTGGAAGAGCTGATGAACAAGTAAAAATCCATGGTTATCGAATTGAAGCTGGTGAGATTGAGAAAGCAGTAAAAGATATCGAACACATAAGTGACTGTGTGGCAGTTGTAAAAGAAGATAAGGATGAGGAAAAATACATCTGCGCTTACTATTGTGCAGACACCAATATCAAGGTGGAAGAGGTTCGCAATGGCCTAGAGAAAGTACTACCAGAATACATGATTCCAGCCCGTATGATGCAGATTGAGAATATGCCGATGACACGTAACGGTAAAGTAGATAAAGAAGCATTACCAGAGATTACGGAGACATTTAAGGTAGAATACGTAGCACCGAGAACTCCAGAAGAAAAGGCTGTGTGTGCTTGTATCGCACAGGCTTTAGAAATTCCGATAGTAGGTGTTTATACGAACTTCTTTGAACAGGGTGGAGATTCCATCAAAGCAATGCGTGTAGTTTCTAAGATGCGTGACTTAGGTTATGAAATTGCAGTAAAGGATATCATGCAAGGAAAGACTGCTTACAAGATTGCCTTAGAAGCGAAAAAAGTCATCTCTGGCGGCGTTGACCAGCGTGAAGTAATCGGGCCAGTTGTCAATACGCCAATGCTTCAGGAATTCTTTGAATGGAAACTAGCAAAACCATGGCACTTTAACCAGTCCATTATGTTACCAGTGCCTGATGATACAGAAAAAATCAGAATGGCTTTAGATGAACTAGTAAAACATCATGACATTCTTCGTTCTGTGTGCAGGGATGAACACTTAATCATCCAAAGCTTTAGGCGAAGCAAGAAGTATGATTTTGTGGAACTAGAATTGGAAGATGGACATGACCTTTTAGAGCGTGTGGATGCAGAATGCACCAAAGTTCAGGAAAGCATAAACCTAGAAGAAGGACCATTAATGAAAGCGGTATTTATGCGAATTGGAGCAGAATGCTATCTGATGCTTACCGTACACCATTTAGTAGTGGATACAGCTTCATGGGGAATTCTTGCTGAGGACTTCAAAACTGCTCTAGGTCAGCTTGAAAATGGAGAAACAGTAAGTCTTCCAGAAAAAACAACATCCTTTAAACAGTGGTCTAAATTACTAATTGAGTACAAGGATACAGAAGTGCTTCCAAAGCAGAAAGACTACTGGCAAGGAGTTAGCCAGCGAGTAAAAGAGGGACGTCTTCAGCTGACGAATAAAGAGCCAGCAGAAGGAACAGGCAATACAACCATTTTCCTGAAAAAAGCGGATACTGATAGACTGCTCTACAATACAGGAAATGCTTTCGGAACGTACACAAACGAATTGATGCTTGCAGCATTTGGTATTGCAGTGAAACAGCTTACCAATCAGAACTGCGTAGCAATCAACCTTGAAAAGCACGGAAGAGAAGACATTGGAAAAGGAGCAGATGTTACTCGTACCGTAGGATGGTTTACATGTACAAGTCCAATCATTATTGAGTGTGAAGAGAATCTTCGCGAAGAAATTGTAAAAACAAAAGATATGATGCGTAACATTCCAGATGGTGGAATCGGATTCGGCTTAGTGAAAGAAGAATTATCATTACAGTATGCAGATATTTATTTCAACTATATAGGAAGTGTAGATACAGACACCGATACTTCCAAGAGTATTTATGAACGTACTGGAAAGAACTCTGCATTAGAAAATAAATTTCCAGGCAGCCTTAATTTTATTGCAAGAGAAACAAATGGACTTATGCAGATTGACTTTATCTTCGATGAAAGCCTGTATCAGAAAGAAGATATTCAGAAGCTTGCGAAACTCTATAAAGAAAGCCTGATTAACTGTATTGATTATTGTGCAGATCAGAAGGAAAGTGTTCTGACTAAAACAGATGTATTTGCTGAACTGGAAGGCAGCGACATCGATTTAATCAATTCATTACTGGAGGATTAGAATAAGAACAGATAAGAACTGTTCGAAAGGAAAGGAAACAGAAAAATGGGTACCGGGAGCATACTGAATGGAAAAATTGAAAATATTTATTCATTGACACCGATGCAGGAAGGAATGCTGTTCTATGATGAAATGGAGAAGGATTCCACCAACTACATCCTGCAAAGTGTTTATCGTGTAAATGAAAATGCCAAAGAGGATTTAATTAGGCAGTCCGTAAAATTATTGTCAAAGAGATATGAAGCATGTCGTATGATGGTTATCTCCAAGAAGGCAACGAAACCATTGCTTGTTGTTCTAAAAGACAGAGAAATTGAGTATCAGAGCTATGATTTCTCGGACTGCCAAGAGGAAGAATGGAAAGAGAAGCTAGAAAATCTGAAAAAGTCAGATGTAAAGAGAGGATTTCATCTGCAGAAAGACCCATTAATGCGAGTTTCCTATGTTCAATTACCAGGTAACCAGAAAGTGATGATATGGTGTATGCACCATATCATCATTGATGGCTGGTGTAATGCAATTATTTTAGGAAGTTTCATGAAGTATTATGAGTTCTTATTAAAAGGCAAATCATTTGAACAATTAGAGCAGGAAATCAAATGGGAATGTGATATTGAGCCAAAGTACGGAGAATATTCGAAATGGATTGAGAGCCAGGATAGCCAGAAAGCATTAAGCTTTTTCGGAGATGCTTTAGAAGGATTTGAGGGTGTTTCAACAGTTCCATCTCTTAAAAAGCCACAAGCTTGTGACGAACAGGTGGCAAAGGCAGGAATCCAGATACCAATGTCAATTATTGAAGAGATACAAACGGGTATGGGAGATGATTACGTAACCGTTAGTACTATCGTCCAGGCTGCATGGGGACTTTTGCTTCAGAGCTACAATCATACGAGGGATGTAGTATTTGGACGAGTTGTATCAGGAAGAAGTGCACCCATTCGTGACATAGATAACATGGTGGGTCTGTTTATCAACACATTGCCGTTACGTGTGCAATGTGAAGAAGGCACCACATTAAGAGAGTTATTAAGCCAGATTCAGAAACATTGTAATGAAGCCAGCGAATATGAATACTGTTCCCTTGCCGAGATTGCAAACTTAACGAAACTGGGAGCGAACCTGTTCCAGACGTTATTAGCTTATGAAAACTACTATGTAGATGTGAAAGCATTAAACAGCAGCACTAATGTAGAGCGGCCGCTTCTTATGCCAGTAGGAGTCAGAGAGCAGACAAACTACCCAATTACGGTTAGTGCCAATGCTGGAAATGAGTTTCTCAATCTTAGTATTATGTATAATCCTAATGAATATTGTGAAAGCCAGATTTTTACCATTCTGCATTTTGCAGAAAGTATCCTTCTTCAAATGCAGAATGGATTAGATATAAAGACCAGCAAATTGAAATTAGCTACACAAGCCGAAAGAGAGCAGATTCTTACTGCATTTAATAATACTGCAGTAGAGTATGAGGACTATATTTCGTCATTTGCAGAAATTCTTAAGATGCGTGCAGCTATGATGCCAGATAAGACGGCTCTGATTACTCCAGAAGGAACGATGAGTTATCAGGAGTTTGACAAGCGTACAAGCCAGTTAGCAGTGATGCTGCAGGATAAAGGAGTTGCAAGTGGTGATTATGTTGCCATTTTAGCTAGAAGGAGCATGGAAATGATAATTGCCATCTATGGTGTTATCAAGGCAGGAGCAGCTTATGTGCCAATTGATCCAGAGTATCCTAAGGAAAGAACAGCCTATATCCTAAATGACTGTCAGCCAAAAGCGGTACTTACAGCATTTGGGAAAGAATCTTATGCGCATAAGGAAGTTCTAGAGGGCATTACCATATTAGATGTAGAAACAATCGACTGGAAGGAAAGCATAAGAGAGCTAGAAGCGGTGGTACAGAATCCAGATCGTATTATATATGCAATTTATACATCAGGAACAACAGGAAAGCCAAAAGGAGTAGCCAACTATGAACGAGGTCTTTTAAATACCATCTATTGGCTACAGCATCAGTATCCAATTACGAGTGAAGATGTCATTCTTCAGAAGACTTCTTACTGCTTTGATGTATCGGCAAGTGAAATTTTATGGTTTCCACTAGCAGGCGCAGCATTGGTTCTTCCAGAGCCAGGAGCAGAAAAAGATACTGTAAGAATTAGTCAGGTGATACGAGAACATAACGTTACAGTAGTGAACTTTGTACCATCTATGTTTCAGCTATTCCTAGCTACTATGAAGCATAATCGAGTACTTGCAGAAAATATAAAGGGATTAAGATATGTTATTGCAGCAGGAGAAGCATTGGGTGAGGATAGTGTGCAGTTACTTTACGAGCTGTCTGATGAGATTGGTTCAGACATGAAAGTGATTAACGCATATGGTCCGACCGAAGCAAGTATTTATTCAACCTATTACAATTGTGAGCCTGATATTGCCAAAGTACTGATTGGAAAACCAGTTGCCAATGCACAGACCTATATTTTGGCCAATGATGACCTTGCAGGAATAGGCATCCCGGGAGAATTATGCATTGCAGGTGCAGGTGTAGCAAAAGGATATATTCATTTAGAAGAACTGACCAAGGAGAAATTTACGAACAATCCATACAAAGAAGGCACACTCTACCGAAGCGGGGACCTTGCACGCTGGCTTCCAGATGGCAATATCGAGTATCTTGGACGAATGGATCAGCAAGTTAAGATACGTGGCTTTCGTATTGAATTAGGCGAGATAGAAAGTATTATCCGAAAACAGGCAGAAGTTAAAAACTGTGCCGTAATTGCCAGGAAGGATAAGACAGGGGACTTAAATATCTGCGCTTACTTAGAATCTGAAAGTAAGTTAGACATTGCCAAAATAACAAGGCAGCTAGAACGTGAAGTGCCAGCCTACATGATTCCAGCTTATATTCTTCAAATTGATGAGATTCCATTAAATCAGAGTGGTAAGCTTAATAGACGTGCATTGCCAGACCCAGAAGCTGTGAGCAGTAAGGAATACCTGGCACCACGTACAGAATTGGAAGCTACGTTATGTGAGATCTTCGCAGCCATATTAGGGGAAGAACGAATTGGTGTCCATGATGATTTCTTCGAGATGGGCGGTCATTCCCTTCGGGCAACTAGACTAGTGAACCAGATAGAAGCAAAGACTGGCTGCCGTATTGAGCTGCAATGGGTATTTGTTGATCGAACGGTAGAACGAATTGCACAAAGAATTACAGGAGAGGAAAATGTATATGAACCAATTCCAGTTGTGTCAGGAAGGGAGTTCTACAAAATGTCTTCTGTACAGAGGCGAATTTTCCTAATATCCCAGATGGATAGCGATGGAATTCTCTACAATATGCCACAGGGAATTGAACTTACGGGCTCTGTAGACAAAGATGCTATCAAAGCAGCATTTGAGCAAATGATAGAACGTCACGAAATTTTACGGACAGCATTTGTCATGAAGGATGGAGAACCCATTCAGCATGTACTTGCGCACTGTGAGGCCGATTTTGTGTATGAGGAAGACACTATTCACACGAAAGAAGAGCTTTTAAGCAGATTTGTGAAACCATTTCACTTAGAAAGCGGGTCTCTTATAAGAGTAAAACTTGTTAAATGCCAGGGCCATTATCTTCTCATGTTCGATATGCATCATATCATCAGTGATGGTATGAGCTGCAGCATTTTCATAAAAGAATTTATGGCATTATACAATCACAAGACCTTGGATACTGAGCTGAGACAATACAAGGATTACAGCGAATGGATGGCAAACAGAGACTTGTCAGAACAGAAGAATTACTGGTTAGACATGTACAAAGAAAAGCCGCCAGTTCTTGAGATGCCATTGGATTATCCAAGACAGAATGAACGTAGTTATCATGGCGCTATGGTTCATGCAGCGAGTGGGGAAAAGCTGTATCAGGCAGTCAAAACATATGGAAAGAAGACGGGGACAACGGATTACATGATTCTGTTATCAGGTGTTATGGCACTATTAGCAATGTATAGCGGTCAAGAAGATATTGTCGTTGGAACACCTGTTAGTGGAAGAACGCATCCTGATACCGAACAGATGTTAGGAATGTTCGTTAACACCCTTGCATTGAGAGGAAAGCCAGCTAGAGAGAAGAGTTTTGAGAGTTTTCTTATGGAAATGAAGGAAACTTGTCTTAAAGCATTTGCCAATCAGGAGTATCCGTTCGAAGAGTTAATATCACACATAGAAGTAAACGACGACATGTCCCGTAACCCACTGTTTGATGTGATGTTCGTTCTTCAAAACACAGAAAATGCAGAGTTTGTCTTAGAGGGAAGCACGGTTACAGGTGCCGTTACAGAGAGTACAGTTGCTAAATTCGATATGACATTCCATGTCGCAGAGGCAAATGGTGAGTTCTATTTCGATTTAGAATACTGCACAGATATTTACAAAGAAAACAGTATGCAATGGATGCTGACACATTATCTGCACTTGCTAGAACAAGCATTAGACAATCCAGACAATAAGCTTGCAGACTACGAAATGGCAACTATGCAGGAGAGAGAGACAATTCTTAACACGTTCCAGAACATAGTGGAATTTGGTGAATGTCAGACGGTTACGGAACAGTTTTTAGCGCAGGTGAAGAAGACACCGGATAACATTGCCGTAATCTATCAAGAGGAAAATATCACCTATCAGGAACTTGCAAGACGAGCAGCACTTATTGCCAGAAAATTAGAAGGGCTGGAAATTCAGAGAGAAGACAGAGTTGCACTGTACATGGAGCGAAGTGTGGAGATGATTGCAGCCATTCTTGGAGTTTACATGGCAAATGCAGCCTATGTGCCACTAGGGGTTGACTATCCAGAGGAGCGAATCCGATTCATGCTAGAAGATAGTGAAGCCAAGGCAGTAATCACATATACGACTCAAAGTAATGCAGCATTTTTAAGTAACCAGACCAAGTTGTTTGAAACACTTCCTTGTCTGAACCTTAATGAAGAAGAATGGCAGGGAGAGGCAGAGCTAGTGAGTGGAAGCCGGCCAGAGGATTTAGCCTACATTATCTACACATCTGGAAGTACAGGAAAACCAAAGGGTGTTATGATTGAGCAGTCAGGACCAGCAAATCTAATGCATTATCAGAGGACAGCACTCCCTGTTACAGAGGATGACCGCATACTGATGTTCTCAAACTATGTATTCGATGGTTCTGTATGGGAAATGATGATGCCATTCGCATTCGGTGCAGCGCTAGTCATGGCAGATGAAGACATTATTCGTGAACCAGAGAAGATGAAGGCATATATCAAACAGACAGGAGCCAGTATATCCAGTCTTCCACCGGCATACTATCGACAAAGCGGCGTGCAGTTTGACAAACTTGTTGTAACAGCTGGTTCTGCAAGTAGTAAGGATATTGTGGAAAAAGCTATTCAAAAGGGCGTTTACTTGAATTCTTACGGACCAACTGAGGTTACAGTCTGTGCGACGGATTGGAAATGTGAAAAGGGTGATTCCATTCCAGATGTGATTCCAATAGGACGTCCAGTTACCAACCAGCAGGTTGTCATTAAAAAGGATGGAAAACTATGCGGGTACTATGTGCCAGGTGAAATCTGTGTAGGTGGAAAAGGTGTTGCCAGAGGGTATCTGAATCAGCCAGAATTAACCGATGAAAAATTCGTAATTGATTCCAATGTAATGAGCAGAGTCTACCATACTGGGGATTTAGGCCGCTGGCTTCCAGACGGTAATATTGAGTATTTAGGAAGAAATGATGAGCAGGTCAAGATCCGTGGCTACCGTATTGAAATTCAGGAGATTCAGCAGGTACTGTTAGGAATTCCAGAGATTACAGATGGTGTAATCATGGTACGAGAAAGTGAAGATGGCAATCAATATATCTGCGCCTACTATGTAGCAGAAAGACCAATTGATAAATCGGCAGTAAGAGCGGAAATTGCCAAAGCACTGCCAAGCTACATGATACCATCCAAATTCCTTCAGATGGACCAGATTCCGGTTACTGTCAATGGAAAACCAGATAAAAAGGCATTGCCAGTACAGATGGAGGATTTCCAAGAGGAATACGTTGCACCGGAGTCAGATGCAGAAATAGCAGTATGTGAAGCATTTGAGTCAGCACTGGGCATAGATAAGGTTGGAATGAAGACCAGTTTTTTTGAAGCAGGTGGCGATTCCATAAAGGCAATGTTAGTAGTATCTAGATTAAGAGAAGCAGGATATGAAGTTACGGTTAAGACTGTTTTGCAGGGAAGGCTGCCAGAGCTTATCGTACACGATATGACAAAACTGTCTGAACAAGATGCTGATTATGAGACTGTGACAGGAGAAGTAAAGAACACGCCAGTGATAGAAGAGTTCTTAAATGATTGGAACTTAAGTAATCCAGCACATTTCAATCAAGCGATGACATTCCCAGTAGAGGGAGCAAACATGAAACTTGTGCAGGATGCCTTAGAGGCAGTTGTGGAACACCATGATATGTTGCGAAGTGTGCTAAAAGATGGAAAACTAGTGATTCAGCCATACGAGAGAGGAACAAACTTCACATTGGAAGAAGCAGATGGAACTGGTGAACATGATTATGAACTGTGGGCACAAAACATTTGTACAAGAGTACAGGAGAGCATAGACCTTGCAGGAGGACCACTTGTGAAAGCGGTACTATTCCATGGTGATAAGGATTATCTGTTTGTCTGTATGCATCACCTCGTAATCGATGGAGTGTCCTTAAGAATCTTTGGAGAAGACTTTAGCCGAGCGTACGAACAGATTAAGGCAACAGGAAAAGCAGTACTGCCAGGTAAGACAATGTCATTTAAGGCATGGAGTGAACTGCTGTCACAGTATCCAGAACAATATATGGAAGATGCCGAGCTGGCCTGCTGGAATAAAGCAGTTTCCAACATTCAGAACCTTTCATTAGAGATAGAAAATGTTCCAGAAAATGATAAACAGACCAAGCCAACGGCTGTATTCACCAGGTCACTAAGCTTATCAGAAGAGCAGACAGATGATTTTTTAAGAAGAACAAATCATGCATTCCATACGGAGCACAATGACATTCTCCTTGGTGCTTTAGCAAGTGCCGTTCAAAAGCTTACAGGACAGGAACATGTTTCTGTTATGCTGGAGAGTCATGGACGTGTACAATTGGATAAAAATGTAAACATAGAAAGAACAATAGGCTGGTTTACCTGCTCCTATCCAGTAAACCTTTCCTGCCGGAAAACAGCAAAACAGAATATTATCCTCGCAAAAGAAGCTATTCGTGACATACCAAATGGAGGAATCGGCTGTGGAATGCTCCCAAAAGACAGCAAGAAAAATGTAGACATTTATTTTAACTATTTAGGGGAGATGGTTAGAGATACAGATCCAATTTACCCATTAGGAGAAAGTGTTGCGAAAGAAAATGCACTTCCAGGTGCCATTAAATTCAATGGTTTTGTAGTAAACAAACAACTGCAATTCTCCATACAGGGAGATAGCCGTATCCTTACAGAAGAACAGTTACAAAACCTTGCCAGACTTTATAAGGAAAGCTTATGTGAAATGATTCAGTACTGTGCTTCCTTAAGTGAGAGTGAACGGACAAAATCGGATTATTCTTCAGTGACTATGAAAAATGAAGATTTACAATACATTCGTTCCCAATACCCAGATGTGGAGGATATCTATACCTTATCACCACTGCAAAAAGGAATGATGTTCCATAACATTCAGAGTGGAAGCGGTACAGAGTACGTATTGCAGACCGTATATACATGGAATGGAATACTTCATAAGGATATTCTTAGACAGGCAACAGAACTGCTGGCTTGGCAGTATCAGGTGTTAAGAACGGCATTTGTAGATTACCGTTTTGTTTCCACACCATTACAAGTTGTATTGAAGGATAGAAAAATAGAATGGAACGAACACGATTTTACGGCACTAGATGAACAGTCCCAAGACGAGAACATGAAAAAACTTGTCAGGGAAGATGTGGAACGAGGATTTGATCTAATTGATGATGCATTGATGCGAATGGACGTAATCCAATATGCACAAGGAAAATATGATCTGATTGTTACGGCACATCACATTATTATGGATGGCTGGAGTTCTTCAGCGATTATAGGAAATCTAATCTCTTTATATATGAAACTGGAAAAAGGAATATCCTATGATGAGCTTAAACAAGAGATTACGGCAAAGAACCAGAACCAGAGTCAGTACAGTGATTACATCAACTGGATTGAGAAGCGCAGCAAGAAGACGGCAATGTCTTATTGGGGGAAATTGCTGGAAGGATATGAAGAATCCGCAGCCATTACGCCAGTCAGAAAACCAGAGAAGCAAAGCAGTAACATGATACGTGCTGATTATGAGGTAAGCACTGAACTGACAGAGAAGTTACGACAGACAGCCGCTGGCTGTAATGTAACGATTAACACTATTACAGAAACGGTATGGGGAATTCTGCTTCAAAAATATAATCATATAAATGATGTCGTATTCGGCAAGGTAGTATCAGGCCGTAATGCAGAAATTAGAAACATTGAGGAAATGACAGGATTATTCATTAATACTATCCCAGTAAGGGAAACGGTAACGGAAGAAACAAAGGTATCCGATCTGTTGTTAGCAATGCAGAATCAGTCAAATGAAAGTGGCAATTACGATTACTGTGCGCTTGCTGATATTCAGAGTGCAAGCGGTATTGGTGAGAACCTGGTTAAGACCTTGTATGTGTACGAGAATTACTACATCGACACGAATGTAGTAAGTCGGGATGATGCTGCTAATATGGAATTTACACTAGGCATGAAACAGGTAAGAGAGCAGACCAATTATGCATTAACTGTTAGTGTGAACATAACATTAGATACAATGCACTGGAATATAATGTACAATCCAAATGAATATGCAGAAGAAGAGATTCATGCTATCTATAGACGAATCCAGCTAATGCTTGAGCAGATTGCAAGAAATCCTGATATGCTCGTACAGGAATTGGAATTTGCACTAGAAGAGGAGCGTGAACAGATTCTAGGTCAGTTTAATCAAGAGCCAGTTCCTTATGAAGAAAATGTAGCAAAGCTCTGGAATGAGCAGGCTAAGATGATGCCAGATAAGACGGCTGTTATCTATGGGGAACAAAAACTTACGTATGAGGAGCTAGATGCACATGCCAATCAGATAGCCAAAGTGCTTGCTAAATATGGAATCTGTAAAGGGGAAAGTGTAGCATTCCTGGCAGATCCAGATGTAGAAACCATTGCATGGATATTAGGAATTGTGAAACATGGCTGTTCCTATGTAGCGATTGACAGCAGTTATCCAAAGAGCCGTATGCAATTTATGCTTAAGGACAGCAACACAAGAATGCTATTCACAGCCAAAGACATAGAACTGGATGTAGCATTCAAACTGAACCCATCTATGGAAGTGCTGGGTGATGACATAACCAATTATGAAGAACAAGCAATTACGAAGGATGACTTAATTTACCTAATCTATACGTCAGGAACAACAGGTGAACCAAAGGCTTCTATGATAGAGCATAAGAGTGTCGTTCGCCTTGTTAAGGATAAACAATGCTACCAGATGAATGAGGATACTGTTCTTCTGCAAAGTGGAACCATGGCGTTTGATGCATTTACCTTAGAAATGTGGGGACCACTGCTTTGTGGCGGAACCTTGATTTTATCAAATAAGGAAATGCTCTTACAGACAGCCGCATTAGCAGAGTGCATTACAAACAATAAAGTTAATACCATGTGGCTTACAGCAAGACTTTACAATCAGATTGTAATGGAAGATGTTCATGTATTTGATACTTTAACATACCTGATGATAGGAGGGGAAAAACTCTCCGAGGATCATGTGAGACGATTAAAATCTGTGAATACCCATACCAAGTTAATTAATGGCTATGGTCCAACGGAAAATACAACATTTACAACTGTATACACAATACCAGATACCTTTACTGAGATACCAATAGGGAAACCAGTGCAGAATACGCAGGTGTATATCATGAATCATAAGGCACTTTGTGGAATCGGTATGGTTGGTGAATTGTGTACTGCAGGTGACGGAGTAGCACGAGGTTATTTAAACCAGAAGGAATTAACTGCACAGCGATTCATCACCAATCCTTATGGTAAAGGACTGCTATATCGTACAGGAGATATGGCAAAATGGACTCCAGATGGAAATGTATTATACTGCCAGAGGGCAGATGAACAGGTGAAATTACGAGGATACCGAATTGAATTAGGTGAAATTGAAACTGCACTCCGTAAGTTGGATGAAGTTACTGATGCCGTAGTAGTATTCGGTGAAAATGAAGCAGGACAGACACATTTATACGCTTACCTTGTAAATGCAGAAGAACAGCTGGATATTATGACCATCCGCCAGCAGCTGATTCCTCTTCTTCCAACTTATATGATTCCGTCTTATATGATGCAGATCGAAGCAATCCCAATCTCACCAAATGGCAAGCTGGATAAGAAAGTACTGCCTAAGATTGCAAATATCTGTCGTGCTGAATACGCAGCTCCTAGAAATGAAAACGAGCAGCATCTATGTAAGATTTATGGTGAGGCAGTAGGGATTGACCGGTTCGGTATTGATGATAATCTATTTGAGCTAGGTGCAAATAGTCTTACAGTTATGCAGATTGTTGGGCGAAGTGTATCAGAAGGGTTCCAGATAACCATTCAGAATGTCTTTGAACATCCAACCATAAGAAAACTGGCAGAATATAAGGACAAGAATCATAGATATGAAGAACTGATTAACAAAGAAGAAGATATCCAGATTCGTGAACTGTTAAAAGGAAATGTCTTGGAAAATGATGCACCAATTAAAGAACGAAAGTTAGGAAAGGTCTTCCTGACTGGTGGAACTGGTTTTATGGGTGCGCATATTATCTCCAAGTTATTAGAAGCTGGCTCCGATACGGTGTACTGTCTTGTGCGTTGCCGCAGTCAGGAACATGGATATGAGAGGATGAAGGAAAATCTTCATTATTACTTTGGAGGAGCATATGATGATGAACTTGCGAAACGGATCATTGTAATACAAGGAGATTTGATAACCAGCGACTATGAGGAAATCCTCCCGGATGATATTGATACCATTATTCATACAGCCGCACATACAAAGCATTATGGGTTCTATGAGGAATTCTACAACATCAATGTAGTTGCGACACAAAAAATAGCGAATTACGCTAAGGCAAAAGGGATTTCTTTAACCTATATCTCAACCATGAGTATTTGTGCTATAATGGATGCAGAGGTAACAGACACATCATTCTCGGAATCAGAATTCTATAAGAAGCAGATATTAACCGATTCACCATACGCCCTTACTAAATTCTTAGCTGAAAAAGCAGTACTTCAGGCGATGGGGGATGGCTTAGATGCCATTATACTGCGAGTGGGTAATTTAACAAACCGCTACAGTGACTTAAAGGGGGCAAAAGATTATAGGAACAACCGTTTTATCAGCCAGATGAAAACCTTGTTAAAGGCAGGCAGTTTCTCAGAAGAAGTCCTTCAAAGTACATTAGAGTTTTCGCCAATTGATGAAGTGGCTGAGGGTGTTGTTGCGTTAACAAGATTCCGTGCAGAAGGATGCAATACATTCCATCTGCACTCAGATGAGTATGTAAGTTTTAGCCGATTTATGCAGGCAATTAAAAAAGCAGGTGTCACAATAAAAAATGAGGTAAATCTTACGAAATATATCCATGACAATACAGAAGAAAAAATACGAAGTGAAATTTATTCGTTCCTTGCTGCACTTTCCTATGAACATGCTGTACAAGGAGTTCATTCTGAAAATGCATTTACGCTTAGCTATCTGGACAGGATAGGATTCGAATTTAAAACACTAAACGATAGATATATTGATTCCTGGGTGAAGTATTATCAGAAATTAGGATATTGGAATGAATAAAATGACAAAGGAAATGTGTGCCTCATAAGCATATTGGAGATGAGTTTCTGATGTGCTGTGTGGACACACTTTCCGTATTACGGGAGGAACATATGTTAAAGATAGTAAACTTTACAAGAAAGTATGGGGAGAAGACAGCTGTAGATAATATTTCCCTGCATATCAGAAAAGGTGAAATCTACGGTTTCATCGGACATAACGGAGCAGGAAAAACAACAACCTTAAAAGCATGTTGTGGCATTAGTCAGATTCAGGAGGGCAATATCTATATAGATGGAATCTCTGTAAAAGACAATGTACTGGAATGCAAGAAAAGAATGGCATACCTTCCAGACAATCCAGATATTTATACTTTTATGACAGGAATTCAGTACTTAAACTTTATCGCAGATGTGTATGGAATGTCTACAGAAGAACGTACTGCTAACATAGCCCAATATGCTGAACTGTTTGGTATTAAAGATAATCTGGGACAGCCGGTGAGCTCCTATTCTCACGGAATGAAGCAGAAACTCGCCATCATTTCCGCATGGATGCATTCACCAAAGCTTATCTTGATGGATGAGCCGTTTGTTGGATTAGATCCAATTGCAGCACTTAACTTGAAGAACATGATGAAAGAGCATTGCGAGAATGGTGGTGCAATTTTCTTCTCCACTCACGTACTGGATGTGGTAGAAAAGCTATGTGATAAGGTAGCTATCATAAAGAGTGGCAAGCTTCTCGCTACAGGAACTATGGAAGAAGTAAAAGGCAATTCTTCATTAGAAGATGTCTTCTTTGAACTGGAGGCCTGATTATGATTATAAAGCTATTAAAGATAAGAACCCAAGCCTTACTCTCTTCTATATTTACTGGAACGAAAACTCAGCAGAAATCCAAGGGCTTCTGGTATGGAATAGGCTTTTTACTGTTAGCAGTATTCATTAGTTATGGTGCAGTCATTGAAATGCTGTTTGAACGATTTGCAGAACCATTTTATACAGAACAGCTTAATGCGCTTTATTACTCCATTGTGGCACTTTTTATATTTGCAGTTTCTGTACTAGTGAATATATTTATGGTACAGTCACAGCTGTTTGAGTCCAAGGACATCAACATACTGCTTTCTCTACCAATCAAGGTTTCCAGCATTTTGTATAGTAGAATGACTGGACTGCTTTTATTTAGCTATCTAATAGAAGCGATTATTGGAGTCCCAGCGATTGTTGCATTGAATAGTTATGGAGCGGGAGTAGCGGCAAGAGAAATTGTTTTTTATATTATATCCCTTATTTTACTAGGGGGGCTGTCTCTGGCAGTATCCTGCCTGCTGGGGTATCTGGTAACAAAGATAACAGCACATACTTTACACCGTAATGCTTTTCAGACAGTACTTTTAGCCATTATCCTGATGGCATTTACAGTTATCGTGTATGTGTCTAATAACAGCCTGATGGCAATCACAGGTAATGCTGATGAGGTAGAATCTGTGATTAAAACCTTCTTTTATCCAATATACTGCTTTGGAGAAGGCTGCGTCAGTGGAGGAATTAGTTCCTTTATCATCTTTGCAGCTGTTTCGGCAGCAGCACTTATACTTACAAGTGTTATACTGTCAAAGTCATTTTTAAAGATCGTGAATACTTCATATCGTTTAGCAGTTAAGGAGTATGAAAGCTTATCTATTAAGAGAACATCCACGATGAATGCATTAGTAAAGAAGGAATTAAAACTCATTTTTTCTGATGCCATGTACCTGATAAATGCCGCTCTTGGAAATATTATTTGTATTATTTTATCAATTTTGATGATCGTGAAAAAGGATCTGCTTGTGCAGGTAATTGGAACTGGAACTATGGAATCCGTATTTCCTGCACTGCTTGTAGTTATTCTGTGCCTGATAAATGTATTAAATGTAATTTCTGCACCATCAGTTTCTTTGGAAGGAGAGAGCTTATGGCTTCCAAAGTCTCTTCCATTGTCTGGAAGAACCATTCTTCTTTCCAAGGCACTGGCACACTGCGTTGTATGTATTCCAACAACCCTTTTGGCGGCAATTGTTATGAATGTACAATATGACATGAGTGCTGCATACCGAATTTACTCTTTGGTAACGCCACTGTGTATGATTGGGTTTATGGCACTGCTTGGTGTTGTGCTGAACCTTAAGTATCCGAACTTTACCTTTGTAAATGTAACGGCAGCAGTAAAACAGAGCATATCCGTTCTGATAGCGATGATTATTCCAGCCATTGTACTTGGTATTCTGACAGCGGTCTTTTTGGTTGTGTTAAAGGATGTTATTGCCGCACCAGTATTCTTTGGTTTATTAACAATTCTTCTGATTGTAGCAAATCTTATTCTGTATGGATTCATTAATCGAAATGGCGAAAGGCTATTTAGAGAGTTAGGAGAATAATTGTAAGAGCAGATTTCTATATGTAAATATGAAGTCTGCTCTTTTTACCTTATAGAAAAGTCCTCAGCGAGTCCTTCCCTATAAGGTAAAAAAGCCCCTAAAAAGCAGGGGCTGGATGCATACGAACGGGTAAGGAAGTTAGTTGCTAAAGAACAGTGACACCCGTTCGACGTGGCAAAGTGCCTTCTCCCTCAAGATTGAGGGGAGGGGAGTTGAGAGTGTCGAAGACACTTTGTTCTATAGTCTGTGTTTTATCTTGAGTGATGACAAGAAAAAAGATTACCAAAAATTATTCGAAAAATTATGAAAAAATACTTGCAAACAAAAGTAATCTAGTGTATACTAAATATTGCTGTGGCATTGATAGCTAAGAAGCGTGAGGTTGCCTTGCAGAGAGCAAGGGTTTTCCGTGGAGCGAATGCTGAGTTAGGAAACTGGCGACAAGTCACTGTACAAGAACATAATATTCTGTGTTTAAGTTTATTTTGGGCAGAAAATCGTTGTGTAGACATTTTGAAAAATGAAATGTTACGATACACACGGATGAGTGTACAGTCACCGCTTGTCGTACTGAAAGATGTGAAACAGAAGAGATTTCACAAAAGTGCGAAAAGGAGGCGACTTTTTTTTATGGCAAGTCAAGTAATGAGAATTACATTGAAGGCATATGATCATCAATTAATCGATCAATCAGCTGGAAAAATTATCGATACTGTAAAGAAAACAGGTTCTAAGGTGAGTGGACCTGTACCACTACCAACTAAGAAAGAAGTAGTAACAATTCTTAGAGCGGTTCATAAGTACAAAGATTCCAGAGAACAGTTCGAACAAAGAACTCATAAGAGATTAATCGACATCATGAGTCCTTCACAAAAAACAGTTGAAGCATTAACAAGATTAGAAATGCCAGCTGGTGTATTCATCGACATTAAGATGAAAAACAAATAATTAAAATTTTAAATTGAGAAAATCCTTAGGGTTTATATATAGAGTCCAAGCAACGATTGAAACACAAAGATTGTTTTAGGATACCAAGCACTCGGTTGTAGACCGTCTAGGATGATTGCGGAAGGGGTTAGGCCTGAACGTAATCCGCTGTAGATTAATAGGAGGTGCGCAAAGCATGAAGAAAGCGATTTTAGCAACTAAAATTGGTATGACTCAGATCTTCAATGAAGACGGAGTATTAACACCTGTAACTGTACTTCAAGCTGGCCCATGTGTTGTAACTCAGGTTAAAACAATGGACAACGATGGATACGAAGCTATCCAAGTAGGTTTCGGTGAAATTAGAGAAAAATTAGTTAACAAACCAGTAACTGGACAGTTCAAAAAAGCTGGTGTTGAAGTTAAAAGATTCTTAAGAGAATTTAGATTTGAAAACTCTACAGAGTATACAGTAGGTCAAGAAATCAAAGCTGACATTTTCGCAGCTGGTGATAAGATTGATGCAACTGCTACATCTAAGGGTAAAGGATTCCAAGGTGCTATCAAGAGACACGGACAATCCAGAGGACCTATGGGTCACGGTTCCAAGTTCCATAGACATGCAGGTTCTAACGGTGCTTGTTCTGATCCATCTAAAGTATTCAAAGGTAAAAAAATGCCTGGTCAAATGGGTCATGTAACTATTACAACTCAGAATCTTGAAGTTGTTAAGGTTGACGTAGAAAACAACTTAATCTTAGTAAAAGGTTGTGTACCTGGACCTAAGAAATCTATGGTAGAAATCAGAGAATCAGTAAAAGCTAAATAGGCTTTGAGGAAGGAGGAACACAGAAATGGCAAACGTATCTGTTTTAAATATGGAAGGCAAAGAAGTTGGAACACTTGAATTAAACGATAAAATCTTTGCTGCACCAATTAACGAACACTTAGTTCATATGGCAGTTGTGTTACAATTAGCTAACAAACGTCAAGGAACTCAGAGTGCAAAAACCCGTTCAGAAGTAAGCGGCGGCGGAAGAAAACCTTGGAGACAAAAAGGTACAGGACATGCAAGACAAGGTTCTACAAGATCTCCACAATGGACAGGCGGTGGCGTTGTATTTGCTCCAAAGCCAAGAGATTATTCTTTCAAAATGAACAAGAAAGAAAAAGCAGCTGCAATCAAATCCGTTTTAACATCTAAAGTAAACGACAACAAATTTATCGTTGTAGATGAATTCAAAATGGACGATTTCAAGACAAAGAAAATGGTTGAAGTATTAAACAACCTTAAAGCGAATAAAGCATTAGTAGTTTTAGCTGAAAAAGATGAAAAAGTTCTTCGTTCTGCTAAAAACATTCCTACAGTTGGTACAACATTATCAAACAGCCTAAGTGTTTATGAGATGTTAAAATATGATTCACTTGTAATCACAAAGGATGCTGTTGCAAAAATTGAGGAGGTGTACGCATAATGGCAGATTTAAGATATTATGATGTAATCCTTAAACCAGTTATCACTGAGAGAAGTATGGAAGGTATGGGCGAAAAGAAATATACTTTCTATGTTCACACAGATGCAACTAAAGGTCAAATTAAAGAAGCTGTTGAGAAAATGTTCGCTGGTGCTAAAGTTGCCCGCGTAAACACAATGAATCTTGACGGTAAAAGCCGCAGACGTGGTAATACAGTTGGTAAAACAGCTAAAAGAAAGAAAGCAATCGTTCAGTTAACAGCTGACAGTGCTGACATCGAGATCTTCCAGGGTCTTTAATTAGCAGACAACTGTAAATGATGTAACAAGTTATGGTTATTTATAACCGATAAGAATAAATACAGGAATGAGATACGCGCGACAGCGTTGACACTCATCGAAAGGAGTAACGAACATGGGAATTAAAAAGTTTAACCCATATACACCTTCCAGAAGACATATGACTAGTTCAGATTTCTCCGAGATTACAACATCTACACCTGAGAAATCCTTAGTAGTTTCTATGAAGAAACACGCTGGTCGTAACAATCAAGGTAAAATCACAGTAAGACATCACGGTGGTGGTGCTCGTAAAAAATATAGAATCATCGACTTTAAGAGAACGAAAGATGGTATTCCAGCTACAGTTAAAACAATCGAATACGATCCAAACAGAACAGCAAATATCGCTTTAATCTGCTACGCAGATGGTGAAAAAGCTTATATCCTTGCTCCTGCTGGATTAAAGGTTGGCCAGACAGTAATGAACGGTGAAAATGCTGAAATTAAAGTTGGTAACTGTCTTCCATTACAGTTCATCCCAGTTGGTACACAGGTTCATAACATTGAATTAATGCCAGGTAAAGGTGGACAGATGGTACGTTCCGCTGGTAACAGCGCTCAGTTAATGGCTAAAGAAGGCAAATATGCTACATTAAGATTACCTTCAGGCGAAATGAGAATGGTACCAATTATGTGTAGAGCAACAATCGGACAGGTTGGTAATGCTGACCACGAGTTAATCAATATCGGTAAAGCTGGACGTAAACGTCATATGGGTATCAGACCTACAGTTCGTGGTTCCGTAATGAACCCTAATGACCATCCACATGGTGGTGGTGAAGGTAAGACTGGTATCGGTCGTTCAGGCCCATGTACTCCTTGGGGTAAACCAGCTCTTGGCTTAAAGACAAGAAAGAAAAACAAATCTTCTAACAAGATGATCGTAAGAAGAAGAGACGGTAAAGCGTTAGCGAAATAATCGCTCGTAAAGTATTAACAAAAGTTCGTGATTTGCTTATTGGCTCGACCATAAGGCAAAAGTTCGATTGAAATATAAGGAGGTCAAAACCTATGGCACGTTCATTAAAAAAGGGACCATTCGCTGATGAGCACTTATTAAAAAAAGTAGATGCTATGAATGCAGCTGGCGATAAGAGTGTTATTAAGACTTGGTCACGTCGTTCTACAATCTTCCCTTCATTCGTGGGACATACAATTGCAGTTCATGATGGTAGAAAACATGTTCCAGTATATGTTACTGAAGATATGGTAGGACACAAATTAGGTGAGTTCGTTGCAACAAGAACTTACAGAGGTCACGGTAAGGACGAGAAAAAAGGTAGAAGATAGTTTTCATAACATCTTCATTCGATATAAATTTGTAGAGAACGTATAGTTTGAAAGGAGGTTACATCCATGGCAAAAGGACATAGATCCCAGATAAAAAGAGAAAGAAACGAAAACCAGAGAGATAATAGACCATCTGCGAAATTATCTTACGCTAGAGTTTCAACTCGTAAAGCAGGCTTCGTTTTAGACGCAATCAGAGGCAAGGATGTACAAACAGCACTTGGTATTTTAGCATATAATCCAAGATATGCATCAACATTGATAGAGAAGTTATTAAAATCTGCAATCGCAAATGCTGAAAACAATAACGGTATGAATCCAGAAAACCTTTATGTTGCAGCTTGTTATGCTAACAAGGGACCAACAATGAAGAGAATCAGACCAAGAGCACAGGGTAGAGCTTACAGAATCGAAAAGAGAATGAGCCACATCACTATCGTGCTTGATGAAAGATAAGGAGGGCAATAATGGGACAAAAAGTTAATCCTCACGGCTTAAGAGTCGGTGTTATCAAAGATTGGGACTCTAATTGGTATGCTGAAGCTGATTTTGCTGACAAATTAGTCGAAGATTATAAAATCAGAGAATTCTTAAAGAATAAATTATACAATGCAGGAATTGCAAGAATCGAATTAGAAAGAGCTGTGGATAGATTAAAAGTTATTATCCATACTGCTAAACCAGGTGTTGTAATTGGTAAAGGCGGTTCTGAAATCGAAAAATTAAAAGTTGAATTAGCGAAATATACAAGTGCTAAAGTATTAGTTGATATCAAAGAAGTGAAAAGACCAGATAACAACGCACAGTTAGTTGCTGAAAATATCGCTCAACAGCTTGAAAACCGTATCTCTTTCAGAAGAGCTATGAAATCTTGTATGTCAAGAGCTATGAAGAGTGGTGCTAAAGGTATCAAAACTTCCGTATCCGGACGTTTAGGCGGTGCTGATATGGCTCGTACAGAGTTCTATAGTGAAGGTACTATTCCACTACAGACACTACGTGCAGATATCGATTACGGTTTTGCAGAAGCAAATACAACTTACGGTAAAACAGGTGTTAAAGTCTGGATTTACCATGGTGAAGTTCTTCCAACAAAAGCAGTTAAAAAGGAAGGGAGCGATAAATAATGTTAATGCCTAAGAGAGTAAAACGTCGTAAACAGTTCCGTGGTTCCATGAGAGGAAAAGCAACTAGAGGAAATAAGATTTCTTACGGCGAATATGGTATTGTTGCCTTAGAATCTGGCTGGATTAAGTCCAACCAAATCGAAGCTGCCCGTATTGCGATGACTCGTTACATCAAACGTGGTGGTAAAGTATGGATTAAGATTTTCCCTGATAAGCCAGTAACAAATAAACCAGCAGAAACTCGTATGGGTTCCGGTAAAGGTTCCTTAGAATACTGGGTAGCTGTAGTTAAACCAGGACGTGTAATGTTCGAAATCTCTGGAGTAGCTGAAGAAGTTGCAAGAGAAGCCCTACGTCTTGCTACACACAAGTTACCAGTTAAGTGTAAAGTAGTTTCTCGCGCAGACTTAGAAGGAGGTGCGGGCAGTGAAGAGTAAGAATTTCGTACAAGAATTAAATGAAAAATCAGTAGTTGAGTTAAATGAAGAATTAGTAGCTGCTAAAAAGGAACTTTTTAATTTAAGATTCCAGAACGCAACAAATCAATTAGATAATACCAGCAGAATTAAAGAAGTTAGAAAAAACATTGCTAGAATTCAGACTGTAATTTCTGCAAAAGCTAACGCTTAATTGGACGTTTCATATAAATGGTATATCAAGTTGAATAGAAAGGAGAATTGTTGTGGAAAGAAACCTTAGAAAGACTCGTACAGGTAAAGTCGTAAGTGATAAAATGGACAAAACAATCGTTGTTGCAGTAGTAGATAACGTAAAACATCCACTTTACAATAAAATCGTTAAAAGAACTTACAAATTAAAAGCTCATGACGAAAATAACGAATGTAAAATCGGCGATAGAGTAAAAGTTATGGAAACAAGACCATTATCTAAAGATAAGAGATGGAGACTTGTTGAAATTATTGAAAGAGCAAAATAGTGCTGAAAGGAGTATATTAGCATGATCCAACAAGAATCAAGACTAAGAGTTGCTGATAATACTGGTGCGAAAGAATTACTTTGCATTAGAGTATTAGGCGGTTCTACTAGAAGATATGCTGCAATCGGTGATGTTATCGTTGCTACAGTCAAAGATGCAACACCAGGCGGAGTTGTAAAAAAAGGTGACGTTGTAAAAGCTGTTGTAGTTCGTACAGTAAAGAGCACACGTCGTAAAGACGGTTCATATATTAGATTCGATGAAAATGCAGCTGTTATCATTAAAGATGACAAAAACCCAAGAGGAACTCGTATCTTTGGGCCTGTTGCAAGAGAATTGAGAGAAAAACAGTTCATGAAAATCGTTTCATTAGCACCAGAAGTATTATAAGGAGGTGTCGAGAGTGGCAACTATGAAGATCAAAAAAGGCGACATGGTTAAAGTTATCGCTGGTAAAGATAAAGGCAAAGAAGGTAAAGTTCTTTCCGTAAAAGAAGGTAAAGTTATAGTTGAAGGTATTAACCAAGTAACTAAACATGCTAAACCTAGTCAAGCTAATCCTCAAGGTGGTATCGTAAAGAAAGAAGCAGCTATTGACATTTCTAACGTTATGTACTCTCATAAGGGTAAAGCTACTAGAATCGGTTTTAAACTTGATGGTGATAAAAAAGTACGTGTAGCCAAATCTACTGGCGAAGTTATTGATTAATTAAGGAAGGAGGTAACGTTGTGGCTAGATTAAAAGAAACTTATAAAAGTGAAATTGTAGAAAGCATGACTAAAAAGTTTGGATACAAGAACGTTATGGAAGTACCTAAACTTGATAAAATCGTAATCAACATGGGTGTTGGAGAAGCAAAAGATAACTCCAAATTACTTGAAACTGCTGTTAAAGATCTTGAAATCATCGCTGGTCAGAAAGTAGTTCTTACAAGAGCTAAAAAATCTGTAGCGAACTTCAAAATCAGAGAAGGTATGGCAATCGGATGTAAAGTAACATTAAGAGGCGAAAGAATGTATGAATTCGCTGATCGTCTTATCAACTTAGCATTACCTCGTGTACGTGACTTTAGAGGTGTTAATCCTAACGCTTTCGATGGTAGAGGAAACTATTCTTTAGGCATTAAAGAACAGCTTATCTTCCCTGAAATCGAATACGATAAAGTTGATAAAGTACGTGGTATGGATATTTGTTTCGTAACTACTGCTAAAACAGACGAAGAAGCTCGTGAACTATTAGCACAATTCGGTATGCCATTTAAGAAATAATAAGGAGGATGTATCATGGCTAAAACTTCTATGAAAGTAAAACAACAACGCCCAGCAAAATTCTCAACAAGAGAATACAGCCGTTGTAGAATCTGTGGACGTCCACATGCTTATTTAAGAAAATACGGAATCTGCCGTATCTGTTTCCGTGAATTAGCATACAAGGGCCAAATCCCAGGTGTTAAGAAAGCAAGTTGGTAGGATAAAAGGAAGGAGGCAAACAAACAATGACAATGAGTGATCCAATCGCAGATATGCTTACAAGAATTCGTAATGCAAACACTGCAAAACATGATACTGTAGATGTACCTGCTTCAAAAATGAAGATAGCAATTGCGGACATTTTATATAAAGAAGGTTATATCAAAAAATATGAGATTGAAGAAATCGGTGGATTCAAATCAATTCATATCACTTTAAAATATGGTGCAGACAAAAACGTTAAAGTTATTTCTGGACTTAAGAGAATTTCTAAACCAGGTCTTCGTGTGTACGCTAACGCAGAAGAACTTCCTAGAGTATTAGGTGGTCTTGGTGTAGCAATTATCTCTACAAACAAAGGTGTTATCACTGATAAAGAAGCAAGAAAAATGAATGTTGGTGGAGAAGTTTTAGCTTTCGTATGGTAGGAAATGCATAGCATTTTCTTGCCAGCCGGCTGGAGGTGTTCTGGCTGGCTCGGTAAGCTGGCTTTACTGGAATAAATTTAATTCGTAATTCTTACGAAATTTATTGCGTTCTTAAGTGAAAGCATTTAAAATGAAGCTGTAAACAAAAAATAGATTAGAAAATTACGGAGGTGCGGGCATGTCACGTATAGGAAGAATGCCTATCGCGGTACCAGCAGGCGTAACTGTTGATATTGCAGAAAATAATAAAGTGACTGTAAAAGGTCCTAAGGGAACACTTGAAAGAGTATTACCTTCAGAAATGAATATCGCTATGGAAGGTGACACAATCACTGTTTCCAGACCTAATGATTTAAAGAAAATGAAATCATTACACGGTTTAACAAGAACACTTATTAACAACATGATTATTGGTGTTACTAACGGATATGAAAAAGTTCTTGAAATCAACGGTGTTGGTTACAGAGCTGCTAAAAAAGGTAAAGTTCTTGACTTATCCCTTGGCTACTCACATCCAGTTCAGATGGAAGATCCAGAAGGTCTTGAAGTTGTTGTTGAAGGACAAAACAAGATCATTGTTAAAGGTATAGATAAAGAAAAAGTTGGCCAATACGCTGCTGAAATCAGAGAAAAAAGAGCTCCAGAACCTTACAAAGGTAAAGGTATCAAATATGCTGATGAGGTTATTAGACGTAAGGTTGGTAAGACTGGTAAGAAATAGTTAAAGGAGTGAAATCAGGATGGTTAGTAAAGAATCAAGAAGTAAAGTTCGTGTAAATAAGCATAGAAGAATTCGTAATCGCTTTGCCGGAACTGCTGAGAGACCACGTTTAGCTGTGTTCAGAAGTAACAACCATATGTATGCACAGATCATCGATGATGTTGCTGGTAATACATTAGTAGCTGCTTCAACATTAGATAAAGAAGTGAAATCTGAGCTTGATAAGACAAATGATGTTGCAGCTGCAGCTTATGTTGGAACTGTAATCGGTAAAAAAGCTGTTGAAAAAGGCATCACAGAAGTTGTCTTCGATAGAGGCGGATTTATTTATCAAGGAAAAATTAAAGCATTAGCAGATGCAGCTAGAGAAGCTGGTCTACAATTCTAGGCAAGGAGGAGAATAAATGAAACGTACAATCATTGATACTACACAGTTCGAAAATGAGTTAGAAGATAAAGTAGTTTCAATCAAACGTGTTACTAAAGTAGTAAAAGGTGGACGTAACTTCAGATTTACTGCATTAGTTGTTGTTGGTGACAAAAATGGACACGTTGGAGCTGGTTTAGGAAAAGCATCTGAAATTCCTGAAGCTATTCGTAAAGGTAAAGAAGATGCAATCAAGAGAATGATTTCCTTACCAATTGACGAAAACGGAAGTATTCCTCATGATTTCGTAGGAAAATTCGGAAGTGCTAACGTATTATTAAAGAGAGCACCAGAAGGTACTGGTATCATTGCTGGTGGTCCTGCTCGTAACGTATTAGAGTTAGCTGGACTTAAGAATATCCGTACAAAATCTTTAGGTTCAAACAATAAACAAAACGTTGTACTTGCTACAATCGAAGGTTTAAGTCAATTAAAAACTCCAGAAGAAGTAGCTAAACTTCGCGGAATTTCCGTTGATCAGCTATAAGAATAGGAGGATATTATAATGGCAAACAAGTTAAAAGTAACTTTAGTAAAATCCACAATCGGTGCTATTCCAAAACACAGAGCTACTGTAACAGCTCTTGGTTTAAAAAAGACTAACTCAACAGTTGAATTACCAGATAACGATGCTGTTAGAGGAATGCTTTGGCATGTAAAACACTTAGTTAAGGTGGAAGAAATTTAATTAATAACTTTATAAGGAGGTGCGCAAGATGAATTTATCAGAATTAAAACCTGCTGTTGGTGCTAAACAGAGCGATAACTTTAGAAGAGGTCGTGGACACGGTTCAGGTAACGGTAAAACTGCTGGTAAAGGTCATAAAGGACAGAAAGCTCGTTCAGGAGCTCCAAGACCAGGTTTCGAAGGTGGTCAGATGCCTTTATACAGAAGACTTCCTAAGAGAGGCTTCACTTGCAGAAATAGTAAAGAGATCGTTGGTATCAACGTAGATGTATTAAATAGATTTGAAGATGGCGCAGTTGTAACTATTGCTAGCTTAGTTGAAACTGGAATAATTAAGAATCCAAAAGACGGAGTTAAGATTCTTGGAAATGGAGAACTAACTAAGAAACTTGATGTTAAAGTGAATGCATATAGTGCATCCGCAGCTGAAAAAATTCAAGCTCTTGGTGGAAAAGCTGAGGTGATCTAGGGGATGTTTAAGACGGTCCGAAACGCTCTGAAAGTAAAGGATATTAGAAATAGAATTCTATATACTTTTGTAGCACTAATTATAGTTAGAATTGGATGTCAGCTTCCGGCTCCTGGGGTTAACAGAGATTATGTTGCGCAGTTTTTTTCGCAACAGTTCGGCAGTAATGGAACTGCAATGAACTTTTTTGATGCAATGACTGGTGGTTCTTTTACCACCATGTCAATCTTTGCATTGAATATTACACCATACATTACATCATCCATTATTATGCAGTTGCTGACAATAGCAATCCCTAAGTTGGAAGAAATGCAAAAAGACGGTGAAGATGGACGTAAGAAAATTGCTGAATACACTCGATACTTAACTGTAGCATTAGCAATCATTGAAGCTTTGTCTATGGCAATTGGCTTCGGTAATCAAGGTTACTTAGAAGGTGGTTTAAACTTCACAAACGCTGTTATCGTAGTAACATCTATGACTGCAGGTGCATCATTCTTGATGTGGTTAGGTGAGCAGATAACAGAAAAGGGTGTCGGCAATGGTATTTCTATTATTTTGTTAATAAACATTGTTTCAAAAATACCATCAGATCTCAAGACGTTATTTGATAAGTATGTTTTCGGTAAGACAATTGCAAAAGGTGGTTTAGCTGCAATTATTATTATTGCTATTTTAGTTGCAATGGTAGTATTTATTGTAGTATTATCCGCTGGTGAAAGAAGAATTCCAGTTCAGTATGCGAAAAAAGTTCAAGGCAGAAAAATGGTTGGCGGTCAGTCTACTAACATTCCATTGAAAGTTAATACTGCTGGAGTTATCCCTGTAATCTTTGCAGGATCATTATTATCTTTCCCAATTGTAATTGCTCAGTTTGCTAATGTGCAGCCTGCATCAGGTGCTGGCACTACAATTGTACAAAAGCTTTTGAAAGTTTGTAATCAGAATGCTTGGTTCAACGTAAGCAACATTCATGAGTTCAAATATACATTAGGTATGGTAGCATATATCGTATTAGTTATTTTCTTCGCATATTTCTATACTTCAATTACATTCAACCCAATTGAAGTTGCTAATAATATGAAGAAAGCTGGTGGATTCATTCCAGGTATCCGTCCAGGAAAACCTACTACAGATTATCTTAACAAAGTACTTAAGTATATTATTTTCATTGGTGCAGTTGGTCTAACGATTATATGTATTATTCCAATCATTATTTCAGGTGTATTCAATGCAAATATTTCTTTCGGTGGTACATCGCTTATCATTATTGTAGGTGTTGTTATTGAAACACTAAAGAAAATTGAATCTATGATGCTTGTACGTCACTACAAAGGCTTTTTAAACGACTAATGAGCAATGAAAATCATTTTGGCTGTAGTGAAAACTACAGCTAAAATGATTTTTCTATGTATAACAAAATTAGTAAATTATTAGTATGACTGTGGAGGTAATATTCATGAAAATAATTATGTTAGGTGCTCCTGGAGCAGGAAAAGGAACTCAGGCTAAGAAAATTGCAGAGAAATATAACATTCCTCATATTTCTACTGGTGATATTTTTAGAGCAAACATTAAAAACGGGACTGAATTAGGCAAAAAAGCAAAAACCTATATGGATCAAGGCTTACTAGTGCCAGATGAATTAGTAGTAGATTTAGTAGTTGATAGAGTAGGTCAGGATGACGCTAAAAATGGTTATGTTTTAGATGGTTTTCCAAGAACAATTCCTCAAGCGGAAGCTCTTGATAATGCATTATCTGCTATTAATGAAAAAGTTGATTACGCAATCAACGTAGATGTTCCAGATGAGAACATCATTAACAGAATGTCAGGCCGTCGTGCCTGCGTAAGCTGTGGTGGAACTTATCACATCGTATATGCACCAACAAAAAAGGAAGGTGTATGTGATGCATGTGGTGGTGAACTTGTTTTAAGAGATGACGACAAGCCAGAAACAGTAAAAAAACGTTTGGATGTATATCATGAGCAGACACAGCCATTAATCGACTATTATAATAAGAAAGATATTTTAGTTGATATTGATGGAACACAGGAAATGTCTGATGTTTTCGGTGCAATTGTGAAAGTTCTAGGTGAATAAGAATGTCTATTAGCATTAAAACAGAAAGAGAAATCGAACTGATGCGAGAAGCTGGTAAGATTCTTGCAACTGTTCATGATGAGTTAGAGCAATTCATTAAACCAGGTATTTCTACAAAGGATATTGATAAAAAAGGTGAAGAGATTATTCGCAGTTTTGGATGTATTCCTTCCTTTCTGAACTATAACGGGTATCCAGCTTCTATTTGTGTTTCTATCAATGATGAAGTTGTACATGGAATTCCTTCTAGTAAGAGAATCTTACTAGAAGGAGATATTGTAAGTCTGGATGCAGGTGTAATATATAATGGGTATCATTCTGATGCAGCAAGAACTCATGCCGTTGGTGAGATTAGCAGCGAAGCAAAGCAGTTAATTGATGTTACAAGAAATAGTTTTTTTGAAGGTATAAAATACGCAAAAGAAGGCAATCATCTATATGATATTTCAAAAGCGATTCAAAGTTATGCTGAATCCTTTGGTTACGGTGTTGTTCGAAAATTAGTTGGACATGGTATAGGTAAGAATCTTCATGAAGAACCTCAAGTACCTAATTTTAAGATGCCAGGCAGAGGTGTTAAGCTTGAAGCAGGCATGACATTGGCAGTTGAACCGATGATTACAAATGGTACACATGATGTCAGGTTTTTAAGTGATAGATGGACCGCCGTTACAAGAGATGGTTCTTTATCAGCCCACTATGAGAATACGATAGTTATCACCAAGGGGGAACCCGAGATACTATCACTTAAGAGGTAATCGGATGCTAGAAATGAAACGTGGTATGATAGTTAAGTCCCGAGCGGGACATGACAAAACACAATTATTTGTTATAATTTCAGTGGAAGGCGAATATGTATATCTTGCTGATGGAAAGTGTAAGACTATGGACCATCTTAAGAAAAAGAAGAAAAAACATGTTCAGCCAACCAATTATATAGATGAATTTGTTATGAATTCGGAACGTATTGAGGATAGCCAGGTTAGAAAATTGTTAAAGAGTTTTGCAAAAAAGCAAGAGTTAAATGCTTAATGTTTTATTAGGATGTTAGGTTATATATTTTAGGAGGTAAAGAAAGTATGTCAAAAGCAGACGTAGTTGAAATCGAAGGAACAGTAATTGAAAAGCTACCAAACGCAATGTTTCAGGTAGAATTAGAAAATGGCCATAAAGTATTGGCACACATCAGTGGTAAGTTAAGAATGAACTTCATTCGTATTTTACCTGGTGACAAAGTAACTTTAGAGTTATCCCCATATGATTTAACAAAAGGAAGAATCATATGGCGTGATAAATAGATGTAATAATCATCTGAAAATTATTTCAAGATCAGGAATAATTTTTTTGGTTATTCAGTAAACTTCTGCTTGCATTCGCTTGAAACTTATGCTAAAATAGCAAGTGGACTTTTGCGAAAGGAGAGAATTACGATGAAAGTAAGGTCATCTGTAAAACCAATTTGTGAAAAATGCAAAATCATTAAAAGAAAAGGAAGCGTTAGAGTAATCTGCGAAAATCCTAGACACAAACAAAGACAAGGCTAAGAAGATTCTTACGCCTGATGAAGTCAGCTTGTCTGATTTCGGCGTTGTTTATGCATTGGATGTTTCGTAGAATACGTTCAATATATAGATAAGTCTTGCTTTTTGTGTTACAAGCCCTTTGTGGCACACATGGTTTGCATGTGAATGAGAGTGATTTTAATATTACTCCATGTGATACTGTGGGCAGTCTGATTAACTGCTTGAAATATTACACCGTCATTGTAATATTTCATAGGGGGTACTTCTGTGCGTTCCTATCATGGTTTAAAGCGGCTGATGTGGTGGCACGCTCGGATATGTTGTCATCGCATAATCAAACAATCAATGAAAAACTATTCAAATTTTATGGAGGTTAACGTACATGGCTCGTATTAGTGGTGTAGATTTACCAAGAGAAAAACGTGTTGAGATTGGTTTAACTTATGTATACGGTATCGGTAGAGTAAGTTCCAATCGTATCTTAGCAGAAGCAAAAGTTAATCCAGATACACGTTGTAAGGATTTAACTGACGAAGAAGTTGCTAGAATTCGTGACGTAATTGATGCTTCTCAAACTGTAGAAGGTGATTTAAGAAGAGAAATCGCTCTTAACATCAAGAGACTACAGGAAATCGGATGCTATAGAGGAATCCGTCATAGAAAAGGTCTTCCAGTTCGTGGACAGAAGACAAAGACAAACGCTAGAACAAGAAAAGGTCCTAAGCGTACAGTTGCAAATAAGAAGAAATAATTAAAATAATAATAAGTGATTATAAAATCATACGTGATAAAAATTAATTTTGAAATCCAGTAGGAGGGTTTGTCAATGGCTAAAAAAGTAGCAAAAAAAGTGACAAAAAAACGTGTTAGAAAAAACGTTGATCGTGGACAAGCACATATTCAGTCATCTTTTAATAATACAATCGTTACGCTGACAGATTCAGAAGGTAATGCTATTTCTTGGGCAAGTGCAGGTGGATTAGGATTCAGAGGTTCTAGAAAATCAACTCCATTCGCAGCTCAGATGGCAGCTGAAACTGCAGCAAAAGCAGCTTTACCACACGGTTTAAAATCTGTAGAAGTTATGGTAAAAGGTCCTGGTTCAGGTAGAGAAGCAGCAATCCGTGCTCTTCAAGCTTGTGGAATCGAAGTTACAAGCATTCGTGACGTAACACCAGTTCCTCACAATGGATGTAGACCACCAAAACGTCGTCGTGTATAATTGTAAAGCAATATTTTAATCCACATTTATGTGGTTATAATTGTTGAAATGTGTCGAATTGTAGTAGGGGCTATGGCTACCGAACAATATTGAAATAGAGTGAAAAACTTAGGAGGTAAATTCAATGGCAATTGATAGAAGCCCGGTTCTTAAAAGATGTAGAATGCTTGGTTTAGATCCAATTTACATGGGTCTTGCTAAAAAATCTAATAGAAATACAAGAGCAGGAAAAAAACAAAGTGAATATGGTCTTCAGTTAAAAGAAAAACAAAAGGCTAAATTCATCTATGGCGTATTAGAAAAACCTTTCAGAAATATGTATGCTAAAGCTGAGAAAATGAAATTAAGCACAACAGGTGAAAACTTAATGATTCTTCTTGAGCTTAGATTAGATAACGTAATCTACAGAATGGGTTACGCAAGAACTAGAAGAGAAGCTAGACAGATCGTTGACCATAAACATGTATTAGTTAATGGTAAAAGAGTTAACATCCCATCTTACTCTGTAAAAGCTGGTGATGTTATTGAAATCGCTGAGAAATATAAATCAGCTCAGAGATATAAAGATATCTTAGAAGTTACTGGTTCTAGAGTAGTTCCTGCTTGGTTAGAAGCTGATCAGGAAAACTTATCTGGTACTGTTAAAGAACTTCCAACAAGAGATCAAATTGATGTTCCAGTAAATGAAATGCTTATCGTCGAGTTATATAGTAAATAATCCTATATAACAAAGTGATTGTAATAGCATATAAACCCAAAAGGAGGGTCCATTCGTGTTTGATTTTGAAAAACCAAAAATTGAGATTGCAGAAATTTCTGATGATAAAAAATACGGACGATTTGTAGTAGAGCCTCTTGAAAGAGGTTATGGTACAACTTTGGGTAATTCTCTAAGAAGAATTATGCTTTCATCCTTGCCAGGCGTGGCTGTTAGTCAAGTAAAGATCGACGGTGTTGTTCATGAATTCAGTTCTATCTCCGGTGTTAAGGAAGATGTGACTGAAATCATCATGAACATTAAGAGTTTGGCAATCAAAAATACAAGTGAGACCAACGAGCCTAAAACAGCTTATATTGAGTTTGAGGGAGACGGTGTTGTGACTGCTGGTGATATCCAAGTAGATCCAGACATCGAGATTTTAAATCCAGATTTAGTTATTGCAACACTTAGTGGCAGCGATAGCAAATTATATATGGAATTAACAATCACTAAAGGTCGTGGTTATGTAAGTTCTGATAAGAACAAAAATCCTGATCTTCCAATTGGTGTTATTCCTGTTGACTCCATCTACACTCCTGTTGAGCGTGTGAATTTAACTGTTGAAAATACTCGTGTAGGTCAAATTACTGATTATGATAAGCTTACATTAGATGTATTTACGAATGGAACTTTAGAACCAGACGAAGCAGTTAGCTTGGCGGCTAAGGTACTTTCTGAACACTTGAATTCTTTTATCGACTTATCTGAGAATGCTAGAACAGCAGAAATCATGGTCGAAAAGGAAGACAATGAAAAAGAAAAAGTACTTGAAATGAATATAGATGAACTTGAGTTGTCAGTACGTTCTTACAACTGCTTAAAGAGAGCAGGTATCAACACTGTTGAAGAGTTGACAAACAGAACGGCTGAGGACATGATGAAAGTTAGAAACCTTGGTAGAAAATCACTTGAAGAAGTTTTAGCAAAATTAAAAGAATTAGGTTTATCACTTAACTTAGGTGACGAATAATAAATAGAAGGAGGCACTCACATGGCAGGCTATAGAAAACTTGGTAGAACATCTAGCCAGAGAAAAGCTTTGCTAAGAAATCAGGTAACTAATTTGTTATACAATGGAAAAATTGTTACTACTGAAGCAAAAGCAAAAGAAATCCGTAGAATGGCAGAGAGCTTAATCGCGTTAGCTGTTAAAGAGAAAGATAACTATGAAACTGTAACTGTTACTGCGAAAGTTGCTCGTAAAGATAAAGATGGTAAAAATGTAAAAGAAGTTGTAGATGGTAAGAAAGTTACTGTTTATGATGAAGTACAGAAAGAAATTAAAAAGGATAACGCTTCTAGATTACATGCTAGAAGACAGATGATGAAAACTCTTTACAGTGTAAAAGAAGTACCAACAACTAATGCTGGTAAAAAGAAAAACACGAAAGAAGTTGACATGACTCAAAAACTTTTTGATGAAATCGCTCCTAAATATGCAGACCGCAACGGTGGTTATACAAGAATCGTAAAGATCGGACCTCGTAAAGGTGATGCTGCTATGGAAGTTCTTATCGAATTAGTATAGTAGATAATTCTTGAAAGACAGGTAAGTAAATTCTTGCCTGTCTTTTTTTGATTACTAGGAAAGCTTGGTGGAGAAATGGATATTATCAAAGCAGAACATGTTGTATTCGACTATATTCGTAAAGATGAAAATGGTGAGATAGAAGCAGTAAAACGAGCGGTAGATGACGTTTGTATTTCTATTAAAAAAGGCGATTTTACTGCTGTTTTAGGACATAATGGCTCTGGAAAGTCAACCTTAGCAAAACAATTAAATGCAATACTAATGCCTTCTGAGGGAACAATTTGGGTTGAAGAAATGGATACGAAAGAAGAAGCACATCTCTGGGACATTAGACAGACGGCGGGACTTGTATTTCAAAACCCGGATAATCAACTCATTTCAAATGTCGTAGAAGAGGATGTGGGATTTGGTCCAGAAAATCTAGGAGTACCAAGCAATGAAATTTGGGAACGAGTTATCTACAGTTTAAAAGCTGTAGGTATGTATGAGTTTCGTAAGGAATCACCTAACAGGCTTTCTGGAGGTCAAAAGCAACGTGTTGCAATAGCAGGTATATTGGCAATGAAACCGTCCTGTATTATATTAGATGAGCCAACAGCAATGCTTGATCCGAAAGGTAGAAAAGAAGTTTTAGATGCACTCTATGAGTTAAACAGAAAAGAAAAAGTAAGTGTTATCTTAATTACACACTACATGGAAGAAGTAGTAGATGCAGATCATGTAGTTGTAATGGATAAGGGAAAAGTTGTGATGGAAGGAACCCCTAGAGACATATTCAAACGTGTAGATGAATTAAGAGCGATTCGTTTGAGTGTGCCACAAGTAACGGAGTTAGCGTATGAGTTAAGAAATGGCGGGCTTCCAATCAAAGAAGGCATTTTAACAAAAGAAGAGCTAATTGATGAAATTGCTCGTTTAAGGGAGGAAAAGAAAAGATGACAATTCAATTGAAAAATGTAAATTACATCTATTCTCCAGGAACTACTTTTGTTAAGCACGCATTAAAGGATGTGAACCTTACCATACAAGACGGTGAATTCATAGGGTTAATTGGTCATACAGGCTCTGGAAAGTCAACCTTAACGCAACTGTTTAATGGGTTAATAAAAGCCACTAGCGGAAACATTTATTATAATGGAGAAGATATTTATCAGGAAAAATATGATATGCGTGGCTTACGTGGAAAAGTAGGACTCGTTTTTCAATATCCTGAACATCAGTTATTTGAAGTCTCTGTCATAAAAGATGTTGAGTTTGGTCCAAAGAATCTTGGACTTGATAAGGAAAGCGTAAGAGCAAGGGCAGAGCAGGCATTAAGAGATGTTGGACTTAGTGAAGCATTTTACGAATTATCACCATTTGAACTTTCAGGAGGGCAGAAACGACGTGTAGCGATTGCAGGAGTTCTTGCTATGGAACCGGAAGTTTTAATATTGGATGAGCCAACCGCAGCACTTGATCCATTGGGTAAAGAGGAAATCTTAGAACTAGTTAAGCGTTTACAGAATGAAAAGAAGATTACAGTAATTCTCGTTTCACATAGTATGGAAGATGTGGCAAAATATGTAGACCGCTTAATCGTTATGAACCATGGAGAAGTGGCTTACAACGATACACCTAAGAAAGTCTTTAAACAATACAAAGAGCTAGAAAAAATGCATTTAGCAGCGCCTCAGATTACCTACATCATGAACGGCTTAAAGGAAATAGGAATACCAGTATCAACAGATGCAACTACAGTAGCTGAGGCAAAAACTGAAATTCTGAATTGGGCAAAAGGTGAGGGATTGATACTATGATAAGAGATATAACAATAGGACAGTACTATCCAGCAGATTCATTGATTCATCGTTTAGATCCAAGAGTAAAATTATTTGGGACATTGCTATTTATCATTTCCTTGTTTACCTTTAAAAGCTTTTCAGGTTATGTAGTAGCAATCACATTCCTTGGTGCAGTCATTAAAATATCGAAGGTGCCTTTTGGTTACATTATAAAAGGGTTAAAAAGTATCTTTATGATTATGCTATTTGCTGTAGTATTTAATGTATTCTTTGCTACAGGAGAACACGTGTTATTCGAATACGGAATCATACAGATAACAGTTGAAGGTCTTCGAAATGCTGCATTTTTGGGAATTCGACTGATTTTACTTGTGATTGGTTCTTCTCTTATGACATATACTACGACACCAACACAGCTTACAGATGCCATTGAAAAGGTGTTAGGACCATTAAATAAGGTGAAAGTACCAGTTCATGAAATCGCAATGATGATGTCAATTGCCCTTCGATTTATTCCAATTCTAATGGAAGAATTAGATAAGATTATGAAGGCACAGACAGCTCGTGGAGCAGATTTTGAAAGCGGAAAACTTGTGGAACGAGTAAAAGCATTAGTACCTATTTTAGTGCCATTATTCATATCAGCATTTCGTCGGGCAAATGACTTAGCAATGGCTATGGAGACTCGATGTTACCGTGGTGGAACAGGGAGAACGAAGATGAAACCGCTGACTTATAAGAGACTTGACTTTTACGGTTACAGCACAGTTGTGATATATTTTATGCTAGTGGTATTAGTTGGAAGGACTTTCTACATTTAGTGATGGAGGTTTAATACATGAAACGAGTTATGCTTGTTGTGGCATATGACGGAACCAATTATTGTGGATGGCAGGTGCAGCCAAATGCTATCACTGTGGAAGGAGTCATTAATCAGAAACTTTCAGAACTTCTGAAAGAGGAGATTAAGGTAATAGGGGCAAGCCGTACCGATTCTGGTGTTCATGCCCTTGGAAATGTTGCAGTATTCGATACGGAAGCAAGAATTCCAGGAGAAAAGGTTAGCTACGCTCTTAATCAGCGTCTTCCAGATGACATACGAATTCAAAAGTCAATGGAAGTAGCACCTGATTTCCACCCAAGATACTGTAAGTGCTGGAAAGAGTATGAGTATCGCATCTTCAATGCAGAATTTGCGAACCCTATGGAAAGACTGTATTCTTACTTTGTTTATAAAAGACTAGATATAGAAGCAATGAGAAAAGCTGCAGCATATCTGGTAGGTGAACATGATTTTAAGAGTTTTTGTTCCACAGGAACACAGACTGAAACAACGGTACGAACTGTGTTTGGAATTGATGTGGTTAAACAAGATAAAGTTATCACCATTAAGGTTCGTGGAAATGGTTTTTTATATAATATGGTTCGTATTATTGTTGGAACTTTGGTACAAGTAGGTCTTGGTTTCTATGAGCCAGAACGCGTCAAGGAAATGCTTGAAGCCGAGGATAGAACAGTTGCAGGGCCCACAGCACCTGCATGTGGTTTACGATTAAATGAAATTTTTTACGATGTGGATAAAAATTGTGGATAAACTATTGACAGAAAAATATTGTTGTCGTATAATATTTAACTGTGACATGTTGTCCGATTATATGGAATATGGTGAAAAAATACTGAATCCAATGCCCCGGTTAAGGTATTTTAACATATATAGAAAGATTTTTTGAGATAGTAATTCAAGGAGGTTAACCCATGAAGAGTTTTATGGCTAGCGCATCCAACATCGAAAGAAAATGGTATGTTGTAGATGCTCAAGATCAAACATTAGGTCGTCTTTGCTCAGAAGTTGCAAAGGTTTTAAGAGGAAAAAATAAACCAACTTATACACCACACATGGATTGCGGTGATAACGTAATCGTTATCAATGCTGATAAGATTAAAGTTACAGGTAAGAAATTAGATCAGAAGATTTACTACCGTCACAGCGAATATGTTGGTGGAATGAAAGAAACAACATTAAAAGAAATGATGGCTAAAAAACCTGAAGATGTTATTACTCTTGCAGTTAAAGGTATGCTTCCAAAAGGACCTTTAGGAAGAAGCATGATTAAAAAATTACATGTTTATGCAGGACCAGAACATGATAATGCAGCTCAAAAACCAGAAGTGTTAGAACTTCAAAAAAGATATTAATTTGGGGTTGAAAGGAGGAAATAACATTGGCTAGTGCAAAATTTTATGGAACAGGTAGAAGAAAAAGCAGTATTGCTAGAGTATATTTAGTACCAGGTACAGGTAAAGTTACTATCAATAAAAGAGATATGGATGAGTACTTCGGTCTTGAAACATTAAAATTAGTTGTACGTCAACCATTGGTTGCTACTGAAACAACAGAAAAATTTGACGTTTTAGTTAACGTTCACGGTGGTGGATTCACAGGTCAGGCTGGTGCTATCCGTCACGGTATCTCCAGAGCTTTATTACAAGCTGATGCAGATTACCGTCCAGTATTAAAGAAAGCTGGTTTCTTAACAAGAGATCCTCGTATGAAGGAAAGAAAGAAATACGGTTTAAAAGCAGCTCGTCGTGCACCACAGTTCTCCAAGAGATAGTTTTTGGAACGGAACGGTATACGAGAAAAGTTTATATCGGATATGGAAACCCCTTTGTGGCTTTGGCTACAAAGGGGTTTTGTTTTAAGTCTATTATCAAATTACAAGGAGATTTTATATGAAACCAAACTACAAGAGTACCATGTACGCCTGTTTTATCGGTTACATTGTTCAGGCTATTGTAAATAATTTTATACCATTGCTTTTCCTTACATTCCAATCTACATATGAAATTCCCATTACCAAGATAACGTTTTTAGTTACCTTTAACTTTGGAGTTCAGTTATTGGTGGATTTGGTTTCACCAGGGATTGTTGATAGGGTCGGATATCGAATTTCAATTATAATTGCACACATTATGGCTACTGCAGGATTTGTATCGTTAGTGATTCTGCCAGAAATGTTTTCAGACCCTTTTACTGGATTAATGGTATCAGTTGTAATTTATGCCGTTGGCGGTGGGTTGCTCGAAGTTTTAGTAAGCCCTATTGTAGAAGCTTGTCCTAGCGATAATAAAGAAGCTGCTATGAGTTTATTGCATTCCTTTTATTGTTGGGGACACGTTGGAGTTGTTTTCGTTTCAACTGTATTCTTTACATTAGCAGGGATAGAAAATTGGAAGATACTTGCGTTAATTTGGGCGTTGATACCTTTCTGTAATGCCTTTTTCTTTGTGAAAGTACCAATAGGCAGTCTTTTGGAAGAGGGAGAGAGCAGTTTATCTTTAAAAGAATTACTTAGCAACGGAACCTTCTGGTTGATGGTAGTACTAATGGTTTCTGCAGGTGCCAGTGAGCAGGCAGTGAGCCAGTGGGCATCAACATTTGCAGAGATGGGATTAGGAGTAAGTAAGACCATTGGTGATTTGACCGGACCGATGTTTTTTGCAACTATGATGGGATTATCTAGAGCCCTATATGGAAAAATGGGTGAGAAGCTGAATTTACAGAAAGTACTTTTAGGAAGTGGCATTCTGTGTATTACAAGCTATCTTTTAATAAGCTTTTCATCTTTACCAGCAGTTGGGTTAATTGGGTGTGGAATATGCGGTTTTTCAGTAGGTATACTTTGGCCAGGAACATTTAGTATGTCATCTGCACAGATAAAACGAGGTGGGACTGCTATGTTTGCTTATTTGGCTTTGGCAGGAGATTTGGGCTGCTCCCTGGGACCTACTGTGGTGGGAAGCGTTTATGGGATGGCAGGAGATAACTTGAAGATTGGAATCGTTGCAGCAATCATATTTCCAATTCTATTTACTTTGTTTTGTGCTATAATACATTTGAAAAATAAAAATTTGTTTGAAGATTAATGGATGAGCTACAGGATTAGAAAGGAGAAAATCATGAAAGAAACATTGATGGATTTAAAGACAAGAAGAAGCTGCCGTAGTTACAAAGAAGAGCAGATTAAGGACGAAGAATTAAATGCAGTATTAGAAGCCGGGATGTATGCACCTACTGGAATGGGAATGCAGTCACCTATTATGATTGTGGTACAAAAGCCAGAGGTAATAAAAAAATTATCTGCTATGAACGCAGAAGTTATGGGAACTACCAGTGACCCGTTTTATGGAGCTCCAACTGTTATTATTGTATTAGCAGATAAAAAACGCGGCACATATAAGGAAGACGGAAGCCTTGTACTAGGCAATCTTATGAATGCTGCCCATGCTGTAGGATTGGGGTCTTGCTGGATACATCGTGCAAAGGAAGTGTTTGAAAGTGAAGAAGGTAAGGCACTTCTAAAAGAATGGGGTATTGAAGGAGATTATGAAGGCATAGGACATTGTATCCTTGGATATGCAATTGAGGAAGCACCAGCAAAACCAAGAAAAGAGAACTATGTAGTAAGGGTTTAGATAGATGAATGTGCAAAGCGATAGAATTATGGTTTGACAGAGAAATGGTAATATGTTACTATTTAATTTGGAAAGAAAAGGAAACGGAGGGGAAGTCATGAACTGTTTGGGATATACGCCTATTTGCAGCAGCAGTGGTCTGTCAAAATGTTACAAACTCGCATTTGGACGGGGATACTGCGCTCTTTTTTAGGAAATGTCAAAACAGATATGATTTACCAATAAAGAGAACCAGGTCTCCAAGGAACATGAAGTAAGATAGCATGTTCCTTTTTTATTTTTGAAATAAATGAGAAGGAGACAAATACTATGAAGAATAAAATCAGAAGAAACATAACACTAGAATACATATTTCGGTTCATGCTATTTATACGAAAGTAGAATACTGTTAAAAACTGGACATAAAGTATAGTATGTATGATATAATGAAAGAAGCAAATGAGAAGAGATGGAGGGGCTACTAACATGAAAGAGTTTATATTTCATAAGAGTTATCAAAGTAATATAAAACTGCGGAGAGGATTTAATAAGTTAGTAGAGAAAACATTTTGTCTGAATTTCGAGAACTGGTATCAGCATGGATATTGGAAAGACCAATTTAACCAGTACACACTATTTGATGGAGAAGAAGCTGTTTCCAATGTGTCAGCATACACTATGGATTTTGATTGGAATGGAAATGAGAAACATGTTGTTCAGTTTGGTGGAGTTGCAACTGACGAACAGTATCGAAAACAAGGATTAAATCGCAAAGTGTTAGAAGTGGCAATAAAAGATTCTGAGGACAAAGTCGAGGACATCTTTTTACTTGCGAATCATACAGTAGTAGATTTCTATCCAAAGTTCGGGTTTCATCGTTGCAGGCAGTGGCAGTGCTCCAAAGACGTATATATCACAACAGAGAGCAAAGTAGTATCAGTTTCTATGTCAGACAAACAGAATTGGAAGGACATCGAAGAGGCAGTAATGAATAGTGTAAGCAACAGTGCATTGGAGATGAAACGAAATCCTGAATTAATTATGTTTTATCTAACGCAATATATGCAGGAAAATGTATATTATATAGAAAAGCTGAATACATATGTGGTTGCAGAGATAGAGGAAAATGAGCTTACTCTGTCACAAGTTTTTGCACCAGAAGTAATTGATTTGGATAAGGTTTATGAGGCATTTGGCAAGGAGATAAAGCATGTCAAACTAGAATTTACACCGCTTAATCCAGAATCTTATGTTCAGACTGAGATTCTGGACCCAGATGATAACTTGTTTGTTATGGGCAAGGATGTAGAACTGTTTGAAAAACAAAAGGTTATGATACCTATATTAGCGCATACATAATCTGTTAGGAGGAATTTATATGGCAATGTGGGTTTTTATGTTTATACTGGCGTTACCAATTCCTATCATTATGATTTTTTTGGGGAAATATATGTTATTGGCTGGTTATAAGCAAAGCAGTGACTGGATAGGATATAGAACGGAGTTTGCTAGAAAGAATATGGATACTTGGGCATATGCAAAGGAGGAGAGAAAGTAACTAGAGAGTGAGGAGTTGTATGGGGAAATATTATTTAAATATGGAACGTCCACATTTGATGAATCCAGCCATGAATATTATTATAAAGGCTGATTTTAAGGGAAAGTTTGATGAGAAGCGTTTTCGAGGTGCAGTTAAAACACTTACCAATACTTATGGAATTCTTGGAGCAACTGTGCAAATGGATGAGAAGGGGAGAGCTTATTTTCTTGCACAGTCTGCAAAGCCCATTTCTGTTAAAGTATTAGATGGTGGGGCATCTTTTGAACGCCTTGTATCTGCTGAGAATCAAAAGCCATTTAAACTATCAACAGACAGCATGTTACGTATCTTTGTAATATCTGCACCTTGTGCGTTTTCGATCATTTTCATCAGTCATCATCTGCTTGGTGATGGAAAGTCTAACTTGCTTCTGGTGGAATCTTTGGCAAAAATATATATGGGAGAAGAAATTCCGTATGTAGGAATTCGATTATTAAAAAGCACTGAACAGTTTCCAAAAGAATCAGAGCCAGCATTTCTAGTGAAATTGTATCTAGAGAGTCTCAATAAGCAGTGGCGAAAGCAAGTAACAAAATTTACCCTTCGTGATTATGAAAAGATGTTTAAACAATACCATAAAGAGAGGGAAACTGCATTGTATACTATGACGTTAACTGCAGTGGAGCTACGAAAGCTTTCTTATCGATGCAAACAATTAGGGATAACGATAAATTCAGCAGTTGTCGCTGCCTTTGTATATGCAAAGAAAGAATTGATTGGTCGACAAAATAACCATAAAGAGAAAGTAGGAATCGCAATTGACTTGCGAGATGAGTTAAATTTTGATGCAAGCAGATTAATTGGCAATTATGCATCTGCAATTACAATTGAGCAAAGAAATCTAAAGGATGAGGAATTTGATAAGTTTATGTTGAAAATACATAATAAACTGCTAGTGAAAATTAAAAATCCAAAGTCTAGGTGGTTGTGTCTTCGTGCATTTGACTGGCTAGACGGGACACTAATGGATTCTGCATATTTTTGCACGAATGGAAACTTTGAGAATAAAGCCTCAAAAAGATATCTGAAAATGATGAGCTATGATGGAAAGCCGGAAGAACTGGGAGTCACGAATCTAGGGAAGACCTTTATGCGTATGCCAGAGGGGTTAGAACTAGAATCCATTATGTTAGTGCCGCCTGCCTCGCTAGGGAATGACATAACAGTTGGTGTCGTAACCTATCAGGGGGTTATGGAACTTGCAGTTATATATCAGACTGGATTTGTAAGAAAGGAAAAGGTTCAAAAGATTGCAGCAAGAGTAAAGGAACTGTTATTAGAAGACGAATCTTGACTTTCGCTTGAAAATCAACTAAACTTGGTTAGTTGTGCAAGAAAATTGTACGAATGGATAAACTAAAAGTACAAATTAAGATGAACGGGTGGAATGACATGGAAGAAACAATAAAAAATAATCCACTGGGTACGGTACCAGTAAAGAAATTATTAGGTCAATTTGCAATTCCGAGTATTATCGCAATGTTAGTAAGTGCATTGTATAATATTGTAGACCAGTTTTTTATCGGAAATAGCGTTGGAGATTTAGGAAATGCTGCAACGAATATTGCATTTCCTTTATCTATTTCCTGTGTTGCAATTGCTCTTATGTTTGGGATTGGTGGAGCAAGTGCATACAACTTAACAATAGGAGCGGGTGACAAGGAGAAAGCGCCTTACTTTATCGCCAACTCTGCAGTTATGCTATTTGGGCTAGGGGTTGTATTAGCAGTCTTTACAGAACTGTTCTTAACACCTTTACTTCATTTTTTTGGTTCACCAGCCAATGTCCTTGAATATGCAAAGACATATACAGAAATCACAGCAATCGGTTTCCCATTTTTAATATTGGCAACAGGTGGTGGACATCTTATAAGAGCAGATGGCAGTCCACGATTTACGATGCTTTCCAACATGGCAGGTGCCGTTATTAATACGATTTTAGATGCTGTGTTTGTATTCGGACTTCATTGGGGAATGGCAGGAGCTGCATTTGCCACAATAATTGGGCAAATTGTTTCTTGTGCCATGGTAATCTTTTATCTAAGACGTTACAAAACGGTGAAATTGGAAAGAAAACATTTTCGGATACAAGGAAAATACATTGCAAAAATAGCTTCTCTTGGGGCGGCACCATTTAGTAATCAAGTTGCCATGATGGTTGTGCAGATTGTAATGAACAATTCTCTAAAATATTACGGTTCCCGATCTGTGTACGGAGAGTCAATTCCAATTGCATGTGTAGGAATTATCTCAAAGGTGAATATGGTATTCTTCTCCTTTATCATAGGTATTTCTCAAGGACTTCAGCCGATCGTAAGTTTCAATTACGGCGCTGGAAAATACAAGCGAGTGCGGGAAGCTTATCGAATAGCAGTTATCTATGGTTTTGTTATTTCTATTCTAGCATTTGCTATGTTCCAGATATATCCAAGAGCCATCATTTCTGTTTTCGGAAATGGTTCAGAAGTGTATTTTACTTTTGCAATTAATTATTTTAAAATCTTCTTGTTTTTTACCTTTTTAAACTTTGTTCAGCCAATTACGTCAAACTTCTTTACGGCAATTGGAAAACCAAGAAGAGGTATCTTTTTATCTTTGACAAGACAGATTATCTTTTTGTTACCGTTAATGGTCGTTTTCCCACTGATTGTCGGAATTGATGGGATTATGTACGCGGGACCAGTTGCAGACTTTATGGCAGCCGTAGTCGGTATGGTAATGGTAATCAGAGAGTTTAGGGAAGATATATATAAATAGGGAAGTTAGAAAGGCATAACGGACTATACACTAGTTTTCATAGTTCGCATAAGATATGGTATGAACACAATAACTATGAATGTGCTGAGTAGCATTGAAATTCTGGGAACGATTGCATTCGCAATTTCAGGAGCAATGGTAGCAGTACGAAAACAAGTCGATTTATTTGGTGTCATTCTATTAGGAATGACGACAGCAGTTGGTGGTGGAATGACTCGTGATGTTATGTTAGGTTATACACCGCCACGTATTTTTGAGGCATTGCCAATGTTGGCAATCGCGTTCGTATCTTCGCTGATTGTGTTTTTGCTTGCGTTTTTCAGTCATGATATCTATCAGAAGAATCAACAGACAGTAGATCGTATCAATAATATTTTTGATGCACTTGGACTAGGACTGTTTACGGTTACGGGAATGGATGTAGCGGCAGGAACAGGAATTCAGGACATGGTAATTTTAGTGTTTTTTGGCGTGGTTACAGGAACTGGAGGAGGATTAATCCGCGATTTAATGGTAAGTGAAATTCCGTTTGTACTGAAGAAACATATTTATGCAGTTGCATCTATTGCAGGGGGAATTGCGTATTATATTATGGGAAAATGTAAAGTATCAGTAAACTTAGCAGTTGTGATAACGATTATAATTGTGGTCTTGTTACGAATGCTGGCAACGAAGTATCGTTGGAATCTTCCAAAGGTTAAAACGGATTTGTAAGTGGATAAAAAAGACTGATGCACTTAAAATGAGTGCATCAGTCTTTTTTCTTAATAGAAAGGTTTTTATTCAGGGTAAACAAGTCTGCTTTCATCAATTCTATCAAGCACTTCCGTTAAGAACTTCTTAGCCAGATATTTTGCCATTGGCAAATTCATATCAAGATAGTTACCACATTCTACAGCAGAAGCACCAGGAACATCCCCAGTAAATTCAGCCATAAAGGTATAAAGTTCTTTCATCAGCCCAACGATATCCTTTGATTCGTAGTCACCAGCTAATATCAGATAGAATCCGGTTCTACATCCCATCGGTCCAAAGTATACGATTTTAGACCCGAATTCTTGGTGGTTTCTTAAAAATGTTGCCGCCAAATGTTCTATAGTATGCATCTCAGCTGTATTCATAACAGGTTCATGATTCGGTCTCGTCATACGAATATCAAACGTTGTAACAATATCATTTCCAACGCTGTCTTTTCTGGAAACGTAAACACCAGGAAGCAGCTTCTGATGGTCGATTGTAAAACTTGCAATTGTTTTCATAATAATCCTCCTGTAATGTAATAGATTTTCATTTCAACTTATTATAACATAGGAATGGGAGAATTACTTCACTAGATTGATCGTAACGCGAAAAAGAATTACAATAAAACAGAAAGAGCAAAAAGGAGGAAGTTTAAAATGGATAGATTAGAGCAGCAGTTTCAGTTTATTAAAGAAATTGATAAGGAAAAAATGATTGGACGACAGACCTATATCTCAGATGCCAAAAGAAAAGAAAACGATGCAGAACATGCATGGCATATGGCAATCATGACCGTGTTATTAAGCGAATATGCCAATGAAGAAATTGATGTTTTGAAAACAATCACAATGCTCTTGATTCATGATATTGTGGAAATAGACGCCGGAGATACCTATGCCTATGACGAAGTAGGAAAACAGACACAAAGAGAACGTGAAGTAAAAGCAGCAGAACGTATCTTTGGGATGCTTCCAGAAGATCAGGCAAAGAAATTCAGAGAGCTATGGGATGAGTTTGAAGCAAGAGAAACCAAAGAAGCAAAGTTTGCAAGAACTATGGACAATCTGCAGCCGATGATGTTAAATGCTGAAACAGACGGTAAGGCATGGACGGAACATGGAGTTCATTTAAGCCAGATTCTAAAGCGAAATGAACGTACCGCAGAAGGCTCCGAAACACTTTGGAAGTATGCTATGGAAAAGTTCCTTGAACCTAATGTGAAGAAAGGTCGTATTAAGGAGGACTAACAGGTAGGAAGTGTCTTCTAATAGTTGACATAATGGTACGAGCTCCCATATAATAAAACATATTAGAAAACAGGAGGACTAGATGTTTATTAAAAGACACTTCAATGCCATTACACGTTGTTTAGCCCTTATACTTGTATTATTTATTCAGTTAATTCTTATTTCAGGACTTTCAGTATGGGTTCATTCCAATACTGTCTATACGTATATCCTGATTGAAGCAATTGGGATTTTATCTATGATACCTTTGTTATCCGACAATCGAAATAGTGCATATAAGATTTATTGGATATTAGTCATTTTACTTATTCCAATAGGTGGTCATATTATCTATGCATTGTGGGGTGAAGAAGGTATTCATCATAAACACCATGAAAAAATAAGAAGAAAGATTCACGCTGCCAATCTGCGCCAAGAAGTAGATGAAACAGCACAACAGAAAGTGGAACCACGAGCAGTTTCGCGTTATTTGAACCATCAAGGATATCCAGTTTATAGGGATACTACATCCGAGTATATAAGTACGGGAGAAGATACCTTTGCAAGAATTAAAGAGGACTGCAGGTCAGCGCAGAAGTTTATCTTTGTCAGCTTCTTTTTGCTAGCCGATGGGGCAGTATTAGAAGAACTGAAAAGTGTTTTGATCGACCGTGCAAAGCATGGAGTTGAAATTCGTCTGATTTATGATGATGCAGGAACTATTTTAAAACTTGCAGATAATAGTTTAGATGAATTACTTGCATATCCAAATGTGAAAATGAAACGTTTTAACACTTTACAAAAGAACCTGGTACGCCAATATTTTACTTACCGTAATCACCAGAAAATCGTCATTGTGGATGGAAATATTGGCTATACAGGTGCCATTGGTATTAGTGATACCTACGTAAATCAATCTGATGCTGCTTGGCATTGGAAGGCAAGTTCTGTCCGCATGGCGGGAAAAGGGGTATGGAGTCTATGCCTGATTTTCCTTGGTATGTGGGGAGATGATAGGGAAGAGTATGAGAGATACTATCCAACCATTTCCGTAGAAGGCGGTTTGTGCCAGCCATATGCAGACGGACCAGCTAACAATGAAAATAATGTGGCGAAAGATGTATACTTCTTAATGGCAGCCGACAGCCGTAAGATTCTCTATATTATGACGCCATTTCTTATCTTGGATGATGAGATGACAGAGGCATTAAGTTTAACTGCGAAAGCGGGTGTTGATGTCAGAATTATTACTCCAGGCAAAACAAAAAAACGAGTGCGAAAGCTGATGACAGAATGGAATTATGGGAACCTTCTGAAAGCAGGCGTTCGCATCTATGAATACGAACCTGGATTCATTTATGCAAAGCTTTGCCTTAACGATCATTCTTGTAAAATTGGTACAGTAAATATGGATTTTCGTAGTTTTTATTTACACTACGAATGTGGTACAATGGTTTATCATAAGGCTACACGAGATAAGGTGGAAAAGGACTTTATGGAAACCCTTAAGAGTTCTCGTGAGATAACTTATGAAGAATGGGCAGTAAGACCATGGTACCGAAAACTGGTACAGATGTTTTTAAAGGTTATACAGTGCCACTTTTAATGTTGAAATGGGGATAGGATATGAGGAAGGTTGAGAATCTCAATGAGATATCAGATGGCAGAATTTATGAATTAAACGGCATGGTTCGTGCAGGCTGTCAAGATTGTCAAGGCTGTTCAGACTGTTGCCGTGGAATGGGGAATTCTATCCTGTTAGATCCACTTGACATTTTTCGGATGACTCTGAATGGGGAGCATACATTTGAGGAATTATTAGTTAGTGCAGTTGAATTAAATGTGGTGGACGGAATTATTTTGCCAAATCTTAAAATGGTTGGTGAGAGTGAACAGTGTTATTTTTTGAATCAAGAAGGGCGCTGTAATATTCATTCCTATCGTCCAGGCATATGCAGGCTTTTTCCTTTGGGGCGCTGCTACGAAGAACATTCTTTCCGATACTTTTTACAGACCAATGAATGTTCCAAGCAGAATCGCACGAAGGTTAAGGTTAGCAAATGGATTGATACACCAGATATCAAACAAAATCAGCAGTATATTATTGACTGGCATTATTTCCTCAAAGGTATGGAAGAAATGTTAATGAAACAGACGGATGATGCTGTGCAAAAGCAAGTGAATATGTATTTGTTAAATGCTTTCTACGTTACACCGTATGATAAAGCGCATGATTTCTATTCCCAGTTTTATAAAAGGTTAGAAAGTGCAAAAGCAGTATTTTCGCAATTTATGGATTAAGTTTCACGAATAGGAATAGAGTGCATATAATAAGTATAATACAGACGCGATTCGATCAATTGAGGTGGTAAGTTTGGTTAAGTGTCTTTATGTTGAAATCTGTATTATTTGTATACTTATTATGGTTCTCTTAATAAGTAATGTGAAAAAGAAATTTACAATCATGTTTGCGGATAGACTCTTTCTTAGTATTTTATGGACGGCAACGGGATTATTTATATCAGATGGTGCCTGGATTCTTATAGAAGGCTTAAATTTTATCGGGGCAAAAGCAATTCATAATTGCTTAAATTTAATCTACTTTACGTTGACAGGTACCATTGGTTTGTTATGGCTTATTTATACGGACTATAAAATCAACCAAGATGAAGATAGGTTAAAAAGACGACTCAAATGGTATGCGTTACCATTCGGCGTTTTGCTGGTTTTAATCTTATCAAGTCCCTGGACTGGGTGGATTTTCTCATTAAGCAGAGATAATATTTATCACGGAGGAAGATGCCATGCCATGCAGATGCTCATTGCATTTGTATATTTATTTTGGGCGGCAATTCTTGCTTTGGTAGCAGTAAAAAGGACTGAAAAACGGTATTTGCGAAGTGAATATCTTACATTAGCAAGTTTTATTATATTACCGCTCGCTGGTGGTATTGTGCAGGGAAAGATACACGGTTTTCCTTTAATTTGGGTAGGAACGGCCATTTCCATTCTGATTGTATTTGTGAATACTCAAAATCAGCAGATAACAAAAGATGGCTTAACAGGGATAAACAATCGGCGTTATCTAAATTGCTATCTTGATACAAGGTTAAATAACAAGCGTCGTAAGAAGAAACTTTTTTTCATTCTTATGGACATTGATTCGTTCAAAGAAATTAATGACACCTATGGTCATATAGAAGGTGATGTAGCAATCATTCGTATTGCAGGAATACTAAAGGAAGTATGTTGTGGAAGCAATGATTTCTTAGCCAGGTACGGTGGAGATGAGTTCGCTATTGTATGCGAACGAGATGACTGCCAGGAAGTAGAGAATCTAGTCCAGGAAATTGCGTCTATTGTTACCTTTTCCAATGAAGCAGGTGATATGAAATATGATGTATGGCTCAGCATTGGATACGCTGAGTATGGGGAAGCTGGGATAGTAAATCAGGATCAACTGATTTCTATGGCAGATAAACGGTTATATACAATAAAAAATAATCGTAAAATGCAGGGTAGATAAATAGAACTGTAATATACAAAAGATGTAGTGACAGAATAAGGAATAAAGGAGAAGTGTAATATGAAGTACAAAAATCCAGTTATTTCAGGATTTCATCCTGATCCAAGCATTTGTAGAGTAGGAGAAGATTTTTATTTAGTAAATAGTACATTTGAGTATTTTCCAGGGATTGCAGTGTTTCATAGTAAGGATCTTGTAAATTGGACCCAAATAGGGCATTGTATTACGAGAGACAAACAGATGAAACTAAGTAAGGGACAACCAAACTGTACAGGATTATTTGCTCCAACCATTCGATACGCAGATGGAATTTTCTATGTTATCTGTACGAATGTATCGGATGACAATACATATGGTGGAAATTTTATTGTTTGGACTGAAAACCCGAGAGGCGAATGGTCACAGCCAATTTACATAGATACGCCTGGAATTGACCCGTCCCTGTTTTTCGATGAGGATGGAAAGGTGTATTATACAGGAAGTCACCAAGGAATTTATCTATGTCAGCTAGATCCTAAGACGGGAGAACTATTTAGTGAAAAACAGTACATATGGGAAGGAACTGGCGGATGCTGTCCAGAAGGCCCACACATTTATAAGAAAGACGGCTGGTATTATCTTTTAATTTCAGAAGGAGGAACAGAGTACTGTCATATGATTACCATGGCAAGAAGTAAATCCATAACAGGTCCTTATGAAGCTTATGATAAGAACCCAGTTTTAACAAATAGAAGCTTAGACACGCCAATCAAGGCAGTTGGTCATGCAGATATAGTGGAAGATGGAGCTGGAAACTGGTGGGCAGTATGTCTAGGAATTCGTCCACTTGGATATCCATTCCGACACAATCTTGGCAGAGAAACCATGCTGTTACCAGTAATTTGGGAAGAAGGACAGTGGCCGAAGTTTGGTAAGGATGGAACTTTGGAAGCTGAAGTGGAAACAGATTGTCTTGAATGTGTACAGATTGAGAAAAAGGGATTATACGTTGATGAATTTTCTAGTCAGGAATTAGATAACAGCTGGAATTTTATCTATAATCCAGTTTCAGAGTTATGGGAAGTCAATGGTGATGGTTTAGTTTTATACGGCAATGAAACAAGTTTATCGGAAGCAGATTCCATTGCATGGATTGGAAGAAGACAAGAACATTATGATTGTATTGCAAGAACGCAGGTTACATTTGATAGAAAGCAGGATGGAGAAGAGGCAGGGATTACGATATACATGAATAATCGACATCATTATGAAGCTGCATTGACTCGTATTGATGATCAAGGTTATATCATATTTAGACGGCAGATAGGAAGCCTATGGAAGATTGAACGACAGATTCCGTATGAAAAGGATCAAGTGGTATTTGAACTTCATTGTTCCAAGGAAAGTTATACCTTCTGGTACGGAGTGTCGAAAGAGGAACTTAAGTTTCTTGGAAAAGGAGAAACGGATTATCTGACAACGGAAGTAGGGGGACGATTTACAGGTAACTATATTGGACTTTATGCTACAGGCAACGGGGCTAAATGTAAGGAAGGAGCAAAGTTCAAGTGGTTTGAATATCAAGTGTAAGAAAAATTACGTCTGGGTGCTTTTAAAAGCAATGCAAGAAAGGATAATTTATTCACTATTTACCGTATCCAAATAATGAAAAAAATATAGGAGGTGGATTTTAGCCACACTCCTATATTTTTATATTCATTAACAATATTTTTTTGCAATCTGTAAAAATGCATCATGATGTTCGTTAATCCATTTTTCATAAGTAGAACCAGCATCTGTGATAGCCTTTCCAAGTTCAATTAAAAACTTTGGAATATCATCGGTTAGCATAACACCAACTTCAGATGCAAAGTGTTCCTGTCCCTGGTAATCAGAACCACCTTCAAATACGGCAAATGCAGAAGCCAGACCTTCTTCTGTTTTCTTTCCAGCACCACGGAAGGAAAGTGCCCCAATCTGATGGGAGCTGCAAGAGGAAGGACATCCGGAAATCCGAATGGCAGGTAACACACCATCTGCAAACTGATAAGGTCTAACTGCATTGATACAGCTTTCTAATAAGGCCTGTGAGTCACGAAGTCCTGCTTGACAGATAGAGGCACCGATACATGCAACGGATTTTTCAAACTGCGTTTTCGCACCATCGTCTGTAAGAGCTATGAGTGTTTTCGCTTCATCTGCAGTACAGTTAATGAAGAATAGGCCTTCAGTTGGAGCAAGTCGAATTTCAACCTGATCCATTTGGCTTATTGCATCATAAATTTCACGAAGTTTCTTAGGAAGCAGCTTACCGCCGATTGGATGATAGGACACTGCATATAATCCAGGCTGCTTTTGAGCAATGGCACGAGCATCTGTAAAGTTTACATCAGAACCAGTTTTTTGGTACTCTAATGCAGGTACGGTAATATCTAAATCCTCATTGGCCATAACTTCCTGCAATTTTTCCTGGTAAGCCTTTTTAAGACCGTCTACGCCAAGTGTATCTTGGAGGTAACGAGTTCTGGATTTTGCACGGTTCTCATAATTACCATGTGCAATAAAAGTATTCACCATAGCTTTGATATAGTAAAGGATTTTCGTTGGTTCTGCATTTTCTGCAACACAGACACCAAGTTTAGGATTTGGTCCTAACCCACCAGCACAGTAAACATCAAACTTGCCATTTTCCTTTGCTACAAAACCAAGATCACGGAATGTAGCATGAGGCCAGTTCGTAGGAGTGCTTGAGAAGCAGACTTTTAATTTACGAGGTAATTTTACTTCTTTAATGAAACCTAATAAGTAATCAGAAGCAATTTCTGCATATGGTGTCATATTCATATATTCATCTTTTTCAACACCAGTAAGAGGTGTAACCATTACGTTACGAGGATTATCACCGCCACCGCCACGAGTGATAAAACCATGATCCCAAGCTTCCTCCACTAATGAACAAATGGTATCTCCACTAAGATTATGTAGCTGAACAGACTGACAAGTAGTTAGATGGATTAAATCGATGTTGTATTTTTCTACACTTTCTACAAGAAATTTCACATAGTCTTGTGTGAGTCTTCCGCCACATCGTCTAAGACGAATCATACTGCTTTTTGCACCACGCTGTGCATAACTTCCAAAACCTCCAGAGATTCCTTTATACTCGTTTACAGTCAGTTCTTTGTTATAGAATTTTTTTGTCGCCTCGCGAAATTCTTCTAGATCTTCACGAAATTTATCCGCATAGTTCGTTTTCATATTTTCATCTCCTTGCAAATTCTCTATGCTATTTTATCATATAAAAGTCTAGTTTGATAGTAGGAATTAAAATAATATGGTGTTTTATCACTGTGATTTGATAACGTATTAGTTTATTTTTAGTTGAGGCTATGTTAAAATATTTTTAACATAATGTTAAGGAGGAAAGAACTTGAAGGTACTAGTGATAGGAAATGAAGAACGTTACAAGAAATTTATGCCACAAGATCTGAATGTACTTAAGCATTTCGAAGTTGTATTTCATGCACTGGGGACTTCCAATACGGATATATTAAAGAATGGGAAGGATGCAGAAATAATTGCAGCAGATGCGATTGCGAAAATCGACAGAGAGCTCATAGAAGGAATGCCTGATTTGAAATTAATTCATTCTGAAGGAGTTGCTTATAATGGCATTGATATAGAGACAGCCAAAGAAAAGGGTGTCTATGTATGTAATTGTAAGGGCATTAATGCAGGCTCCGTGGCAGAACAGGCTATTTTGTTAATGCTTGCTCTGATACGATATTTTCCAGAGGGACAGAAGGCTTTGCTAGAAGGAAAACAGATTCAGTTTAAGGAGCAGGTTATGGTTCGAGGAATGAAGGAATTGTCAGATATGAAGGTCGGTTTTATTGGATTTGGTGATATCGCGAAGGCAACTGCCAAAAGACTGTATGGATTCGAATCCGAGATGTATTATTACACCAGAACAAGAAAGTCAGAGGAACTAGAAGAAGAGTATCATGTGTCCTACATGGATTTGAACACAATGGCTAAGGAATGTGATATTATCAGCATTCATGTACCCGTAACAGAAGAAACAACAGGAATGATTGATAAGGCATTTTTGAATAAAATGAAGCAAACGGCATATCTGATTAATACAGCAAGAGGTGAAATTGTCAACAACGAGGATTTACGAGAAGCTCTTATAGAGGGAAAGATTGCGGGAGCAGGTTTTGATACCATTGCACCAGAACCAACACTGAAAGACAATCCACTGATTGATTTACCAAAAGAGGCAGCAAAGCGGGTGGTATATTCTCCGCATATTGGGGGTGTTTCAACTAGTACCTTTAAGCGTGGGCATCGATCTATCTGGCAGGCATGTTATGATGTTGAGTCAGGGAAAAAACCAAAGAATATTGTAAATGGCCTTTAGGGATAGGATTGTAATTACATTGTGTGGGGTATGGAACAATGCTATAATGGGATAGATTACAGAAAATACATAAAGGAGTACATATAATGAAAAAAATGAAAGGCAAGTGGGCAGCTAAAAATACTGGTTTTCTTCTATTAATCATGTGTATTCTAGTTGCCATGATACCATCATGGAAAATGAATGCATCTGAGACAAAAGCGGGTAAAACATTTGTCGTGGGTTTTGATGCAGAATTCCCACCTTACGGTTATAAGGATGACAATGGTGAATATGTTGGATTTGATTTAGACTTGGCACAGGAAGTATGTAACCGAAATGGCTGGACACTAAAAAAGCAGCCAATTGATTGGGATTCAAAAGATATGGAATTACGAACAGGCATGATTGACTGTATCTGGAATGGATTTACCATCAACGGAAGGGAAGCTGATTATACTTGGTCAACACCTTATGTAGACAACTCTCAGGTTGTCATTGTTCGTAATGATTCAAATATTAAGAAATTAGAAGATTTAACAGGAAAAGTAGTAGCAGTTCAGGCAGATTCATCCGCTTTGGCAGCCCTTACCGGAGAAGACGCTGACCCTAAGAATCTAGAACTAGCAGAGTCATTTGATACGCTTCAGCAGGTTTCTGATTATAACAGTGCATTTATGAATCTAGAAGTAGGTGCAGTAGATGCTATCTGCATGGATATCGGTGTTGCGAAATACGAAATAGAATCTCGTGGCGACGCATATACCATGTTAGAAGAACAGATTTCAACGGAGCAATATGGAATTGGTTTCAAGTTAGGTAACACAGAACTTCGAGATAGTGTGCAGAAAACATTATTGGAAATGCTAGATGATGGAACATTCAAAAAAATAGCTAAGGATTGGGGATTAGAGGAATGTATCTGTCTATCTCATGATGATAAGGCAGAAGAACCTGCAAATACTGCACAAGTCATAAAAACAAAAGCAAAAAAGCAGAACAAAGATTTCAAGTGGGCAGTTGGTGTCATGAAACAGCTTACAATTGGTTTCCGGGACACCTTGCTTATCTTTTTCCTGACATTAATTTTCTCACTTCCATTAGGCTTAGTAATTGCATTTGGACGTATGTCAAAATTCAAACCACTGAGCGGACTTGTGAAGTTCTACATATCGATCATGCGAGGAACTCCATTAATGCTTCAGCTTTTTGCTGTATTCTATGGACCATGCTTCCTATTCAACTGGGAACCACCTAAAAACTATAGATTCTACGCCGTTATAATTGGTTTTTCTTTAAATTATGCAGCATATTATGCTGAAATATATCGTTCAGGAATACAAGGAGTACCAAAAGGACAATACGAGGCGGCTTCTGTACTTGGTTATTCGAAGATGCAGACATTTTGGAAAATCATTTTCCCACAGATGTGTAAGAAGGTTATGCCACCAGTTACTAATGAAGTTATTACATTAGTAAAAGATACATCGCTTGCATTTGCAGTAGCATATGCAGAAATGTTTACTGTGGCAAAACAGGTTGCATCTAAGCAGACTACAATTATACCGTTGCTCATAGCAGGCGTATTTTACTATGTGTTTAACTTTGTCGTAGCATTTGTTATGGAACGTATTGAGAAAAAACTAAGTTATTATTCATAAAGGAGTGGAATTATGGGACTATTAAAGATAAAGCACTTACGAAAAAGTTTTGGCTCCCTGGAGGTTTTAAAAGATATCTCCATGTCTGTGGAGGAGGGAGAAGTGGTATCCATCTTAGGACCATCTGGTTCTGGTAAGTCTACACTCCTTCGATGTGCAACTTTACTAGAAACAATGGATGGCGGAATACTTTCATATTGTGGGCAGGATGCCGCAGTGGAAAGGGAAGAAGGGAAAATTGTATATGCTAATAAAAAGCAGTTAAAAGAAATTAAGGGATGTTTTGGGCTGGTATTCCAGAACTTTAACCTGTTTCCACACTATACTGTTTTGAAAAATATTATTGATGCACCAATTCATACCCAGAAACGTGACAAAGAAGAGGTTGTAGCCCAGGCAAGAGGATTGTTAAAGAAAATGGGATTAGAAGATAAGGAAAATGCATATCCTCACCAGCTATCAGGTGGACAGCAGCAGCGTATCGCGATTGCAAGAGCACTATGTATGAATCCTAAAATTTTATTTTTTGATGAGCCTACATCAGCATTAGACCCTGAGTTGACAGGAGAAATTCTAAGAGTTCTTCGTAACCTTGCGGATGAAAAGATGACCATGGTAATCGTAACCCATGAAATCGAGTTTGCAAAAAATGTGTCCAAACGAATTATTTTCATGGACGGGGGCAAAATTGTAGAGGAAGGAAAGCCAGAAGATGTAATAGATAATCCTCAAAATGCACGTACTAGAGAGTTTTTAAAGAAAATGAAATAATTACCTTGAATCTATATGGTAAAGTGTGTATAGTAGAGGAATATTATAAGGAGGATGACTATGTTACTCATTAAAAATATTGTCATTTTATTAATTGGTTTTATCCTGTTAATCAAGGGCGCAGATTATTTTGTAGACGGGGCATCAGGAGTTGCAGATAAATTTGGTATTCCACAGTTAGTAATCGGACTTACCATTGTGGCATTTGGGACAAGCGCTCCAGAAGCAGCCATCAGTATTAGTGCTGCATTAAAAGGTAGTACGGGAATTGCAATCGGAAATGTAATCGGAAGTAATATTATGAATGTATTATTAATTCTTGGTATTACTTCTTGCATTGTACCATTAGCGGTTGCAAAATCTACAGTGAAGTATGAAATTCCATTTACAATCTTCATTACAGCTGTATTAGTTGTATATGGTGCAATTTTTGGAGAAATGAATTTTGTCGGCGGTATCATCTTATGGGCATTGTTTATTGGATTCTTTGTTTATTTAATTCGTATGTCTAAGAACTCAGAAACGCCAGAGACACAAGAGGAAGAAAAGCATTCTATCATCATGCTGATTATCTTTATTCTTGGAGGTCTTGTTGCTATTGTGTTTGGAAGTAACTTAACAGTTGATAGTGCAACCGCAATTGCAAAAGTATTTGGTGTAACGGATCGAATTATTGGTTTAACGATAGTGGCTTTTGGAACTTCTCTTCCAGAGCTTATGACATCTGTTACTGCGGCAAGGAAAGGTAAGGCAGATATTGCAATTGGTAATATTATTGGAAGTAATATCTTCAACATCTTATTTGTACTAGGAACAACAGCATTGATTAAGTCTGTGCCGTTTGCATCTAAATTTATCGTAGATGGTATTGTGGCAATTGGTGCAGTAGTCTTGTTATATGTAGCAGTTGTAAAGGATGGAAAGATGGGACGTAAGGCTGGTATTACTATGTTAGTTTGCTATGGAGCGTATTTTGTATATTTGCTAGTGTAGTTGTGTCTATCGAGGTGTATTTGATTTCATTTTAAGTTTAGAAGAATAAGTGTAACTGTGTACTAGCAGTTTTTTAATCAGTTAGTACGCAGTTTTTTTGTGCAAAGTGTATAATTACTTTGCATATTTTTTGTACAATGTATTCTGAAAAAGACTTTTATATCCTTAAAAATCTAAATAATTATACCTAAAACCCATTTAATTTCACATATATCCCATAAATCGACACATCTCTGCTTTACCATGCTATAATCTAGATAAATCAAACGAACAAATAAATGTAAACCATA
>ERZ808278.59-NODE-59-length-96605-cov-27.572988_pt1 | contig 96605 bp, 100 predicted proteins | sample MGYA00521239_ERZ808278 | MGnify/ENA primary metagenome ERZ808278 (study PRJEB31516, sample SAMN03275600) | gut metagenome | biome: mammalia-associated habitat; material: feces | host: Papio cynocephalus | place: Kenya | collected 2012-07-17 ...
TTCCGAGCTCTTCAAATCCTCTTCTTGCAACAAAAAACGAAGGCAAACGCCTTCGTTTTTTGTTGGTCGGAGTGAGAGGATTTGAACCTCCGGCCTCTTGGTCCCGAACCAAGCACTCTACCAAACTGAGCCACACCCCGATAAATATTCATTTTCTGCGCCGCAATTATCCGACGCGCAGAATATTATATCGCAATATAGCCGATTTGTCAATATCAGAGCGCAAAAAACTTTCCGCAAATGACAAAAACTTTTTCATTTTGCCGTCGCTATTGAGATACACAGCCTTTTGTGGTATAATATAATTGTAAAATTTTTTTCGGAGCGGATATGAAAAAAGTCAAGGATTTTATATTGTCTCATAACGACCTGTGCCTCTTTTTGTGCGTTGCGATTATGGTCTTTCTGCGGTTTATTTTCTGCGGATTTTCATATGCATATCAGGCGGACGACTATATACAATATCATAATTATGCAATGTCGGATGACTATCTGCGCCTCATACGTGAACAGGGACTTTTTTCGTCCCGCCCGCTCGCGATAATACTTGACCTCTTCGTTTTCTCCCCGCTTTGGAATCATATGATAATTGCGGTTCTGCTGATAAGCGTTCTCTATGCGGCGTCGGCTGTGCTGTTTTATAAAGTTTTCAGGCGTTACTTCGGCGCAGGCGTGTTTTTCGTCATTTTCTATTCCCTCCTCCCGCTCTGTTTTGAGGGAACATATTGGATCTCCGCTTCGTCGCGAATAGTCTGCGGATTGTTTTTCGCCGCCGTCTCGCTATACTTTTTTGTTGACTTTGCAGAACGGAAAAAGCCGCTTGACGCTGTAATTTTTGCCGTTTTTCAGTTGCTCGCTTTTTCTGTATACGAGCAGATATTTATTGTTTCTTTCCTTGCGACTGTCATCCTTGCCGCAATATTTGCCGTCCGCAAAAATAAGCGCGCGTATATCGCATTGATTTCCCTTTCAAACGCTACAATATATTTCATTTTCACCTCCGTTTTCGGCGCCGACGGACTGCTTTCAAAACGCATCGACATTGTCTCTCCCTTTACAAAATACTTTTGGACAACCCAACTTGAATATGCGTCAAGGCAGATCGGCGCGGCGTTCGTCAAAGGCGGCTTTCTGACACTTGTCAAGGGATTTTGGCGCGGAGTCGGGCTAATATTTTCCGAGCATAATTATCTTTACCTCGCGGCGGCGATAGTGCTCTGCGCGGCGTTTGTTTTCCTTATGAAAAAGACGGCAAAATGCGAGGAGTTTGCGAAGATAAACCCGTGGGTAACTGTCGTCGTGGCACTTGCCCTTGCAATCGCACCTGCCGCAATATTCATTTTCATCGGAAACACTTGGTTTTCTCTCCGCGGTACCGTTCCGAGTATGGTCGGAGCTGCGCTCCTCTTCGACGTAATCCTGCGCACAATTCTGAAAAGCAAGCAAACCGCATATATTTCCGTCTCTGCCGCATTTGCTCTGATATTCATCATCGCCGGCGCGTCCGAAACATATGACTATCAAAAGAGCTATAAAGCCGATACCGTCTGCATAAACGCCCTTGGGGACGTCGTAAAAACAGGCGGCAACCGACGCATAGGCATTATCAATATGAACGCAACCCACCTCTCCGAGCAAAACTATTTTTATCACGAACACATCACCGGTGTAACGGAAAGCGAATGGGCGTTGCGCGGCGCGCTCATTGCTGCTTACGGAGAAGTTCCCCCTTCAATCGTGCCGCTTGATGCGGTCAAATTTCCCTTTTATCACGGTTGGAACGAAAGCGCAAAGCGCATTGACGGTTTTAATGCCCTATATTTCTGGGACGACGAAACCGCCGCTCTCCGCAGGCTCGTTGCAGTAAAGACAAGCGAGGATGGCGAAAACTTCATCTATGAGCTTTATTACTTTGATACCGGCACCATCTGCGCCATCGTCACCCACGAAAACGGCTATGGATATATCGAACTTGCGGAGAATGGATGAAAGATAATATAGCGAAATAATCGTAATTTTATGTTGGCAATATCCGCCATTCTATTGACAAAAATACACACCGGATATATAATAGCTTTAACATTTGATCTACGGAGGACAGCAATGGAAACAGTTTTAAAAACGGAACATCTAACCAAAATCTTCGGCAATAAGGCAGCGGTAAACGATGTTTCGATGACAATCGAAAAAGGCGATATTTACGGCTTCATCGGCAAAAACGGCGCAGGAAAGACAACTCTTATGCGTCTTGTCCTGAACCTCATTTTTCCAACGAGCGGAAGTATCAAGCTTTTCGGGGAAAGCAAATTGTCAAGAAAAAACCTCTCCCGCACAGGCTCTCTCATTGAAGCTCCGACGCTCTTTACGGACTGCTCGGCGAGAGAAAATCTGAAGCGATTTGCAATTCTTTACGGAGCAGACGAAAGCGATATCGAAAATGTTCTCAAAGCAGTCGATCTTGCAGACACCGGCAAGAAAAAGGCGGGGAAATTTTCTTTCGGTATGAAGCAGCGTCTCGGCATTGCAATCGCCCTTCTCGGCAACCCGGATTTCATCGTTCTTGACGAGCCCGTAAACGGTCTTGACCCGGAAGGTATGAAGGAAATAAGAGATCTTATCCTCAGACTCAACCGTGAAAAAGGCACAACATTTCTCATCTCAAGCCATCTTCTCGACGAGCTTTCAAAGGTAGTTACAAAATACGGCATCATTCGCGACGGGGCTCTCGTCGAAGAAATATCCGCAAAGGAGCTTGAGAAGAAATGTGCTCATAAATTAAGGATAAAGGTAAACAATGCGGAAGGCGCAAAAGCCCTTCTCTCCCCGATATACGGCGACGAAAACGTCATAACGGAGGACGGCGCGGTTATCGTCTCCGAGCACAATGAGGATAGCGCGGAGATAAACAAAAAGCTGTTTGAGAGCGGATTTTCCGTTAGCGGAATCGAAACCCTCTCCGACGATATTGAAAGCTATTTCATAAATCTTATGGGAGGCAAAGACTGATGGGAAGACTTATCAGATATGAGCTTCGTAAGCTCTTTTCGGGCAAGTTTCTTTATGTGATTACAGCGATCTTTACCATATTCCCCGTGCTCAGGGCAATAACAAAACTGATCGCGATTCTTACAGCCCCCTCGCTTTCCGAGACGCTGAATTCATCGCTTTCGTCGTCTGTAAATTCGCTGCTTTCCGGCTTTTTTGCCCTTTATGTACTTCTTGTCGGCGCTTGGATAGCGCCTATGTTCATCTCCCCCGACTACTCTAACGGAGGAATGCTTTCAAACGTTGTTTCAAAGGGCTATACAAGAGTCGAAGTATTTGTCGCAAAGTATATTTCGCTTATCGTGCTTCATATTTTTGCATTCGCTGTCTCGTTTATCATCGGATTTATCGTCGGATTGCCGTTTGTAAACGATACCTCCGGAGAATTGATGTCAAGCTTACAGATTGACATCGCCGTTAAAATGCTTATAGCGTGCTTTGCAACCTTGAGCCTTCAGGTGTTTTTCTCTGTCGCCTGCAAAAAGAAAACGTCGGTGTTTTTGTCCGTGCTTGTGTCAAACCCCATAATTGCGCTGATAGTATGCTTCGTTCCCCTGATTTCGAGAAGCAAAGTCGTTTTGTGGATATCGAAATTCATTCAGGGCTGGTACGTCCCGTTTGCATATATAAAGGCGGTTCTCTCCGGACTTTTCGACTCTGCCGGGATTTCGCCTTTCATAAAGATTGATTTTGAATATCTTATTCTTTCTTCGATTATTCTTTTTGTACTTTCCTTCGGCGGCTCGATACTGGTCGTGTCACGCAAGGAAATAAGCAAATAAAGAGGTGAAAACAATGAAAAAATTTATTTCTTTAATCGCGATTGTTCTTGTTCTCGCAATGACGGCGCTTTCGCTTTCATCCTGCGCAAATCTGTTCATATCCGAAGCGGCGCTCGCTTCGATCTCCGAACGCATTCTTGAGGGCGTAAACAAAATTTCCTCTGCCACCGCGCTTGACACGGATATGAAGATAAATGCCGGATTTTCCTTCTCCGATTTCTCTTTTCTCTCCGTTGTTGTTCCGGTCGATATAAGGGCGCAGTTCAACGTTGCGGACAAAAGCAATCCGTCAGCATATTTCTCTATGAATACTATGATTGATATGTCCGCTCTGCAAAAATACAACACGGCAGGCGCAAGCAATCTTCTCTCAAATCCGAATATGAATGCCTCCCTTTATTATTTTGACGGAGCAATGTATTCATCGCTGAACGTTGCAGGCGAAGGCGGGAAAACCAAAACAACCGTAGATCTTGGCGGCTTCTCCGAAATCACATCAATGAGCCTTGGCGACATTCAGAGCCTTGTCTTCTTTGATGAAACAATGATAAAATCCGCTTCCCTGCGCAACGGCTCCGACGGCTCGCTTACGGCAAAGGTTACCGTCGATGGCGAAAGGGCGCTCAGATCAATGCTTGTCGTAATATCCGGGATATTCGGCAGCAAGTCCGAAATCCTTTCGGACTCCGCAATATCTTCTCTTCTGACGGAATCAGGGATGAGCGTCGGTGATACAAAGGTTTCGCTTACGGTTGACAAAGACAACAACGTTACGAATTTCAAAATGGATTCCAAAATCAGTTTGAGCGGTATAGCCGATATAAGCATCGCGCTTGACGCGGACTTCAATCCCGTCGGCGAGGATTTCAAGGTAAATATGCCCGAAGACCCTGAATCTTATAAAGAAGCTTCCGGCGGCAATAATGATAACCCGTGGGACATTGATAATCCCGATGATCGCCCAATAATCATTTCCGGCACGGATCTCAGCGATGCAAAGCTGCTCGGCTCTGAAAACGGTTGTTATATTTTCGAAAAAGAAGAAATGTATTACATCGTTCGCAAAAACGATTACGGCTTCGGAAAACCGACTGTCTTTCCAAAGGCAATCATCAGCTTCATCTTTCAGGATTCCGCGTCTACCGAATTATTTGTAGTAAGTTGTTCGGATGAACTCGGCGAATATGAATTCCGCATTTTAAAGGAATATATCAAATAAACATCAAACAAAAGCCTCCCGATGCATCCGGCATCGGGAGGATTTGCTTTATATTCTCTTTTTATATTTTTCCGTTCCGGTTTTCAGCCTTGAAAGCCCGTCGCGCAAAACGGATTCCGGGCAGGCAATGTTCATACGGACAAATTTCCTTCCCGTCTCGCCGTATTCTGCGCCGTCGGAGAGGTATAGCCCTGTTTCCCTGCGCAGAAACTCCGTAAACTCAACGCTGTCATCCGTTACGGAGGAACAATCTATCCATAGCAGATACGTTGCCTCTGAGGGGACAAGCTTCAGAGCGGGAATCTCTTTCTTCAGAAAATCGGAGACGATTGCTCTGTTTTTGCTTATATATCCGCGCAGAGCGTCAAGCCAGCTTCCGCCCTCCGTAAAAGCCGCTATCGCCGCATCGACGGCAAATACATTCGGCTCCGCAATTTCATCGGTATTCAGCCCGCGCCATACCTTGTGACGCAGAAAAGGGTCCGCAACTATAACAGCGGAGGTCTGGAGCCCCGCGATGTTGAAAGCTTTTGTCGGTGCGACGCAGGTTATGCTAATGTTTTTGCAGGTATCGGAAACAGACGCAAACGGAATATATTCTTTTTCGGGCTCGGTCAGATCGCAATGTATTTCGTCAGAAATGACGGTCACGCGATACTTTTCGCATAGCCTGCCGATCTCCGAAAGCGTTTCTCTGTCCCATATCTTGCCGACAGGATTATGCGGGTTGCAGAGTATCATAAGAGTTGTCTGCGGGTCAGAGAGCTTTTCCTCAAGATCCGCAAAATCAATCTCGTATTTTTCGCCGTCATAAGCGAGCGGGCATTCAAGAACTCTTCTGCCGTTATTGATTATCGAATTGAAGAATATATTATAAACAGGCGTGCAGATCAGAACGTTCTCGTTCGGCGTTGTCAGCTTGCGGACTATGCTCGATATAGCCGGGACAACGCCCGTACAGAATATGAGCCATTCCTTTTCAATTTCAAAATTATGCCTGCAACGCCACCAGCCGATATAAGCGTCGTACCATTTATCGGGGATAACGGTATATCCGAAGATCCCGTGTGCCGCACGCCTTTCTATCGCAGAGCGAATCTCCGGTGCAGCCTCAAAATCCATATCCGCGACCCACATAGGAAGCTCGCCTTCTCTTATGTCCCATTTCAGAGAATTCGTATTTCTTCTGTTTACGACTTTATCAAAATCGTATTTCATACAGTCGCCCCTCCGCTACAGAAGATCTTCGTTTTTTCGGGATCGACGCGATCGGGCATAATTGTCAGCTCGCCGATCTCGTCAGCCCTGATTACCCCGCTCGAGGGGTTAAGAACGCTGTCAACCTTACCGACAATCTCGGCATCAACCGACGAATATTCAAAGGCAAGAGTCGTATTCAGCAGCTTGCATTTTTTCATAACAAGATTGTCTATATAGCAAAGCCCTTGCAGACTTTCAATAGTGCAGCCGATAAGCGTCAGTTTTTTTGCGTTCCAACCGAGATATTCGCCGGAGATGAACGAATCATATACAGTTACGTTCTCGCTGTTCCAGAAAGCATCCTTTGAGAGCAGTCGCGAATTTCTTATCTCGACATTCCGCGCGCCGTCAAATGAATAGTTACCGTAGAGCGTCAGCCCGTTTATCTGCATATTTTCGCTGTTCATAGCAAAGTAATCGCCCTTTGCCACAACATTTTCAAGCGCTACGTCATCGCAATGCCAAAGCGTTTCCGCTGCGTTCGGCAATGACACGCCTTTGAGCCTTACGTTTTTGCATCTGCGGAAATTTTTCGGAGCTTCTATGGAGCAATCCTCGACGGTAACATCGTCCGTATACCAGACGCCCGCCCTCGCCATATCAAACCATATACAGTCCTTTGCATATATGTTTTTTGAATACCAGAGCGGATATTTCCATTTGAACATACTCCCGTAAAGCTCAATGTTTTCGCTCTCCTTCAGCGGAGATTCGCCGTCTGCAAATGTCGTATCGCTTATGCGCATATCGTGCGCGCCGAAAAGCGCTCTCTCCCCTGTCAGAAATTCCGCATTTATCTCGTGTTTTTCTTTCATCTTTTATATTGCCTTTCCGTATTCATATCGCATTTATGTAATATTTCGCATTGTAGCAATCACGTATTTATTGTAACAGAAAAAAACGGATATTTCAAGCCCGCGGAAAAACATTCGGCGCTTTTTCGGAAAATAAAATTTGCCCTCATAAAGTCGCCCCTTTTCGGATGCTCATATGCCGTTTTTCCGCAATCGGGCGTGCCGCATATGCAATATTTTTCTGTTTTCGTATATTTATATAGAATTATTTATCTTTTATTTGTCTATTCCTACAAAACTTCGTTAAAGGCTTGAATTCGACACCCGCCGTATGCTATAATATAACCGACCGTTCGGTTAATTATCGGAGGATTTATGAGGACAAGAAACGAAACGGCTTTCAATGAAAAGAAAGCGCATATTATGGAGGTCTGCTATGATTGCTACGCCGAAAACGGGCTTTCCGAGGTCGGCATTTCGGCAATAGCGGAAGCGGCGGGAATATCCAAAGCCGCTATATATACATACTTTGATGACATAGACGACCTTATAATCCAGTCAACCGATTATTGTATGACGAAGGTCGAGGACGATTTTATGGCGAAAGCTCCGACAGACCCCAAAGACGTTATGCGGTTTATAGACGAGGTTCCCTATTGGACGGCAAAGGAACACGGCAAAAAATATCGCCTTATGTATCAGGTCTATACGCGCCCGAAGTACATCGAATGCGGCAGAAAATTCTTTGAAGGCGTTGACCGTCGTTATACAGAATATGCAAAGCTGCTCGAACCGAAGATCGGAATTCCTTATGACACAATAACCCCGCTGATATTTATTTTTATCCGCGCCTGCGTGCATTTTGCAATGTTCGGCGACGAATATTATCTGAAAAGTCAGATGGAAGTGTTGAAGCAGGGCGTTTCCCTGTTTATCGAAAAATATAAAACGAAATAAATCGCGGCAAAAGCCGCCGTCGCTCGCGCTCTGCGGCGCGTGAGCGGACGTAAAACCCGCCGCAGTAAATTTTCCGATCGGAGGAAAGAAAATGGAGAAAAGCAGAAAATTATTGGCAATAGTTCTTTCGGCGCTGTGCTGTGTGCTCCTTGTGCTCTGTGTTGTTTTTGCAACAGGATGGAGCAAAGCGTCAAAAATCAAAGCCGATTCGCCCGAAGTACGCAACAACGGAACGGCTATCCAATGGAAATATGCAAGCGAATCCGAATGGCACGACCTTGTTTCCCTTGACGAGCTCAAAGGTGCCGCAGGTGAAAAGGGCGCCGACGGAAAAGACGGCACCAGCGGTAAGGACGGAAAAGACGGCCTTGACGGCAAAAACGGGGTTGACGGAAAAGACGGTGCCGACGGTAAAGACGGAAAGAACGGAAAAAACGGTGCCGACGGAAGAAGCATTGAAATTAAAAAAACCGATTCGCACATACAATGGCGTTATGAATACGGTTCGTGGCAGAATCTCGTTGCGCTTTCCGATATAACAGGTCCCTCCGGACAGAAGGGCGCAGACGGCAAGGACGGCAAATCTCCCGAGTTCCGCGTAAGCGAAAATACGCTTCAATGGCGTTATGCGGGAGACGAAGTCTGGCTGAACCTTTATGACCTCTCTTCCCTTCGCGGCAGTAACGGCAAAACTCCCTTCATCGGCGAAAACGGCAACTGGTGGATCGGCGAAACCGACACCGGCGTGAAGGCGGCAGGCACCGACGGTATCAAAGGCGAAAAGGGAGATCAGGGCGAAAAAGGCGAAAAAGGCGACACCGGCGCAACAGGTGCGCAAGGTGAAAAGGGCGAAAAAGGCGACGCCGGTCAGAACGGCGCCTGCTCCGGATATTTTTATGCAGAAGCAAGAATTCCGAGAGCATTTCTCAATGACGGCAGTGCGGCTTTAGGCATCTATGAAAAGGTAAACAGCGGAGACCTGATATCCACTTATCTTGATAAGATTACGCTCAAAAAAGGTCATATTTACAGCGTAACCATAAGCGGCTCTCTCCAGGTGGTATCAAACGAGTTCAATAACAGCGGTAACTACTCCATCCAGATGACAGACGGTTATGACGACGATCTTTGCCGTGAGGTTACACGCATAAAACGTGACGGCGAAAAAATAGCGGAGACCAAAGACCAACATTCCTTTAATTTCACCAGAATTTATGACGCCTCGGACGAGGATATAACGCTGAAGTTTATGTTTGAACAGTCGGCATACAATACCCGCCTCGAAAGCTTCAAAGGCACAATCACAATAACCGCGCTTAACTGAAAGGCAATAAAATAATTATGAAAAAAAGACTTTTGGCAATATTGATTATCCTGTGTATGGCATTGGCGATTATGCCGATAAGCGCCGCACAGGAAAACGGAAAAGCAATCCGCCCCGGCACAGCCGGCATCGGAGGGTATGACGAGACGAGCGGCTACAATTACATATATTACGGCACCTGGAACGGCAGTCCCATTAAATGGCGCGTGCTTGACAATCAGACCAACATGGGCACGCCGGGACTGTTTCTGCTGAGCGAAGAGTTGCTCGGAAGCGGAAACAGGGGCGGCGTCAAATTCGGCTATGACGATGAAGATACGTGGCAGGGCAGCAAGGTGCAGGCGTGGTGCAGAGATTTTGCCGGCATAGAGGGCGATTCCGTCCCCGACGCGTTCACGGCGGCTGAGCTCGCCGCAATTCTGGAAACATCAAAAAGCGACCCGGAATACTTTACGCCGACAGAGAAGGTCGTTATCGACGGAAGAGAATGGACTCTGGCCGGAGCGCACTTTCTTGCGGTCGAGAACGCGCTGGACGGCGATAAGGTATTCTTCCTTTCCGTAGCCGAGGCAAAAAACGCGGCTTACGGATTTGCGGACGCCGAGGCGAGAGCGGGAAAATACAACGGCAAGGAAGCCTACTGGTGGCTGCGCTCTCCGGAGGCTGACCGTCATGCCGGATATGTGGATTTTCGCGGCTATGTGTATCCGACGCTGAGGGGCGACCCATACGCGGCGCGTCCGGCTTTCAATCTTGACTCCGGCTCCGTTCTCTTCGCTTCCGCCGCCGTCGGCGGAAAGCCCGACGGCTTCGGCGCGGCCGGAACGTACTCGGGAAGCGAATGGAAGCTGACCGTAAAGGACAGCGCAAGAGACGGTTTTTCCGTAGCGAGGAAATCTGTCTTTGCAAACACCGTAACATTTGATTACAAAAATGCAAAAACAGGAGAAAACGAATATATCTCCGCAATGGTGACAAACGGCGGAGAGATAAAATATTACGGCAGGCTGAAAAACGTAAGCTCTGCGGATATGGAAAACGGCACGCTGACGGTTTCCCTTCCCTCGGATTACAATGAGGAAAGCGGCGACAGATTGTTTATTTTCAACGAGCAGTGCAACGGAGACTATAACACCGACTACGCAAGCATCCCCCTGAGACTTTCAACCGACGATACCGGCGCAAGCCTTGTGCAGATACGCATAAACTCCGTCACCGGCGAATGGGAGGTTTCCTATGACGACGGTGCAACCTGGACTTCCCTCGGCGTGAAAGCCACGGGAGATAAGGGCGACACCGGAGAAAAAGGCGACAAAGGTGATACCGGAGCAACCGGTGCACAGGGTGAAAAAGGCGAGAAAGGAGACAAGGGCGATACCGGCGCACAAGGTGAAAAGGGCGAGAAAGGCGACGCAGGCGTAACCCCGAAGCTCAAAATAGACGAAAGCGGCATTTGGTGCGTGTCCTATGACGAAGGCGCAACTTGGACTTCCCTCGGCGTGAAAGCCACGGGAGAAAAAGGCGAAAAGGGTGACACCGGAGCACAAGGTGACAAGGGCGAGAAAGGTGATACCGGTGCACCAGGCTCCAAGGGCGCAAAGGGCGATAAAGGCGAAACCGGAGCCACAGGCGCGACAGGAGCAATCGGAGAAAAAGGTGATAAGGGCGACGCAGGAGCCGCAGGTCGTGACGGAAAAGACGGTGCGGACGGCATAAACGGCGCCGACGGAAAAGACGGCATAAACGGCAAGGACGGCGTCGACGGCAAGGACGCAAGCAGTGCGCTTGTCATCACGGTTGCGGTCATCGCGATACTCGCGCTTGCAGGAAATGTCGCTCTGACCATATATATAATCAAAACACGCAAACCCGGTCGCGTATGACCGAAAAAATACACAACGGAGGAAACAAAATGAAAAAGCGCTTAACATTCATTGCTCTTGTGATTTGTCTTGCAATGATAATGATCCCGATTTTCTCGAATATGACAGTCGGCGCGGCAAACGTCGAAATTACTGTCAGCACCCTTACGGGAAAGACAATTCCGATCACTATCGACAACACAGAGACGGTTCTTACTCTTAAAACAAGAATTCAGGAAAAAGAGGGCGTCCCGCCCGACCAGCAAAGACTGATCTTTGCCGGAAAACAGCTTGAAGAAGACAAGACTCTTGAATCTTACAACATTCAGACCGGCGCAACCATACATCTCGTGCTTCGCCAGAGCACAAGCACAGCGTCGATCCGCAAAGGGACTGACAGCATTTCGGGCTATAACACCGAAAGCAATACATACAACTACATCTATTACGGCACTTGGAGAAACGCACCCATAAAATGGCGCGTGCTTGACACAATGTCAAACACGGGCGATGATAGCGCGATGTTTCTGCTGACAGACGAATGTCTGTACCCGCTTCCGGGAGAACGTTTTAGCAGCTACATCCAGTTTAACCCGAAAACTAAAGCAGACAGATACCTCTGGAAGGACAGCACCTTGCAGACGTGGTTCAGCGAATTCTATAACAGCGCCTTCACGGCGGCAGAGCGCACGCAGATTCCCGCAGTAAGCCTGGCAGGCAGCGTGTATTCATACAGAAGTCCCGGAACGCCGTCATATTATCCTGCTTTTGAATACAAAATCGACGCCCTTGAATCGGAATATGTATTTGCTCCTTCCATTCAGGATCTTTATAATGCGGACTATGGTTTTTCCGGTTCAATCTCGCGTATCGCAGGTCCGATGCTTGGTTCCTATACGGGAACGCGGTATTGGATTCGTTCCTATTACAACAATTTACCGCATTATGTCGGCGAAGGGGATAACCTGGTCGGTGATCAGACCGGAGATTCAGCCGCTGTCCGCCCCGCAATGAACCTTTCAAAGGAAAACAACGTTCTCTTCATCTCCGCGGCTGAAGGCGGCAAGCCCTCGGGCGGTCTTGCAGAACTTGCGGAATATACGGGCAGCGAATGGAAGCTGACCCTTTCGGACAGTAGCCGCAGCGGCTTCTCCGTCGAAAGCACAAGCGTTTCGACAACGAATTACGGCGGCGACATTGAGATTAAATATTCAGGCGCAAAGACAGGCGCAAACGAATATATCTCCGTTATGCTTATGGACAGCGCCGGCAACCCCACGCATTACGGTCGCAGCAGCGCAAGCCTTACTTCCGAAAGCGGCACAGTAACTATCCCCGTCGCCGCAGGACTTACCGCAGGCGATTATACGCTCTATGTTTTCAACGAGCAGTATAACGGCGACAAAATGACAGACTATGCAAGCGAGCTCAAGAGCGTCGCGATGACGGTAAGAGAAGCGAACACATATACCGTTACATACGCTCCCGGCGCAAACGGCACGGGAACGGCGTTCACGGCAGTCAAGGTTGAAGGAATCGACCTCGTTCTCAGCAGCAAGACCTTCAGCCGCACGGACTATAAACAGATCGGCTGGTCAAAGGTTGACGGCGGCGAAAAGGATTACGCCCTCGGCGCAATATACACCGCAGACGAGCCTATAACGCTCTACCCCGTTTGGGAGAGACAGTACGGTCTGACGATCTCCGGAAAAGACGTTACGTCAAGCAATCAGGATGACGTCTTCGGCGACGGAAAAGTAAAATTCGAATACGATTATTATCGCTACAAATACATACTGACCCTGACAGACGCAAGCCTTGATGACGACGGCTTTGCCGTAATAGATTATTCCGGAAGCAATACAATTGAGATCGTTCTCGTCGGCAAAAACGAGCTCCGCTCGTCAGGCTTTGCCGGTATTATTTCGAGCGGAAGGCTCATCTTCAGCGGCGAGGGCAGTCTTAAACTCTCCGTAACCGACGAATATGCCAACGCAATCGATTGCAAGGGTATAATCGTAAACGGCGGCGACATCACAATCGAAGCGGCAGGTACGGCTATCTATACGGACGGAACCGTTTCCGTCAACGACGGCTCGCTCACGCTCGTTATAACAGGCGACGGCAATATAATAGACGGCGCCACGGGAAGCGTTGTCAATGTTGCTCCCGGCGTTGTCATCGAAGCGGGCGCAAAAGCCGACGGCACGGACGCCGCTCCCGTCAACGCAAGCGAGACCGACAAAATAACATCGGCAAAATACCTTAAAATATATAAAGTGCCGCATATCCATTGCATCTGCGGCGGACACGGCTATGACGGACACGACGCTCACACGGACATCGAATGGGAGCCTTGGGGCGAAGCGGATTCCCTCCCCACCTCGGGCTACTATTACCTGACATGCAACATTGAGCTGTCGTACGACGAGGGTGTGTTTGACACCACGCACATCTGCCTGAACGGATACAGCATACGCGGCATGAAGAGGGATGACGGCGCACTCAGTCCGTTCACTCCGTGGCTCGCGACGCACGGAGAATTTGTAATCACCGACTGCGGCAACGGCAGCATCGGAGATCTCACATTGTCTGGCGGAAAAATGACAATGTACGGCGGCAGTATTCCGGAGGGAACGACTATTGCCATTGTGAAACGCGGCGAGTTCTATGCGGAAAGCGGCGCTGAAATAAACGGCAAAATCATAAACAGCGGCAAAATCTCCGGCGGCACCTTCAACGGCGAAGTACTCAATGAGCAAGGCACCATCTCCGGCGGAACGTTCACAGGCAAGGTGACAAACAAAGGCGGAACGATAAATGACGGCACGTTCACAGGCACCGTGGACAACGTTTTATTCCCATACTACTACGACGACGGTGGTGTCAGCGGCGGCAACCCTGCCCATATTTGCGGCGGCATCTTTACGGAAACAAGCACGGTAAACAATGTCGGCTGCTTTATCGAAAACGGCACCTTCCGCGGAAAGGTGACTGTCACCGGATCCGTATCCGACGGCTTTATGCATCCAGGAGATATTGACGGCGGTACGTTCACCGAAACGAGCGAAGTCACGATAGGTTTGTTCGAAATACAGGGTATCAGTTCAGCCGGTCGTGTCGGAGGAGGCAATTTCTCAGGAACAATCCGGCTTGAAGGCGGACTTATCACCGATTACACAAACGGCACACAGTATGTATGTCCGACCTTCACCGGATCATCCAAGATATATTTAACCAGCGGCTATGTTGAAAGCGGCATCTTTTACGGAACCGTGACATACGGCGAGGCGGTCATCAAAGACAGCGCCTGCCGCGTCGTAACATTTGTAACCGATGGCGGAAGCGCAATCGATTCGCAACGGATTCTCCGCGGTCAGAAAATTCAAAAGCCTGAAAACCCGACAAAACCGGGCTACACCTTCTCCGGCTGGTCGGGAGGCGAAAACGAATTTGATTTCGACGCTCCCGTACTCGGTGACGTAACGGCAACGGCAAAATGGAGCGTAAACAAATACACAATAACAATAAAGCCCGGCAACGGCGAGGACGACATAGTCATCACGCAGGATTTCGGCACAGCGCTCACAGCTCCGACCCTTACAAAAACAGGATACACTTTTATCGGCTGGGACGTTGACTTCCCTGCGACTATGCCCGCCGAAAGTATGACAATTACAGCAAAATGGAAGATAAATCAGTACACAATTAAGTTTGAAACCGACGGCGGAACATTCATTTTCAATATCACGGCAGATTACGGTTCAAAGATCCATAATCCCGGAACGCTTTATAAGCCCGGCTTCATATTCGAGGGCTGGGACAGACCGTATCCGGAAACAATGCCCGCAGAAAACATCACTCTGACAGCTCAATGGAGCGTTTGCAACCATTCGAGAAGCAATCAGAAGGCTTCCTGCAAGGACGCTGTAAAATGTAGCGTTTGCAAAGGATTTATAGACATTGCAGAACATACCCCGTCCGAGGAATACAAATCCGACGGCTCGTCTCATTGGCACGAATGTACCGTTTGCGGAGAAAAGCTTGATCAAGCGGAACACACAGGCGGCACGGCAACCTGCAAAGAGAAAGCCGAATGCGAAATCTGCCATACAAAGTATGGCGAGCTCGCTCCTCATAAAATCAAAACGGAATGGTCGGTCAATGGCGAAAAGCACTGGCACGAATGTTCCGTTTGCGGAGAAAAGAAGGACGAAGCAAATCATAGCTTCGAATGGAAAACGGATAAGGAAGCCGCTGTCGGCGTGGCAGGATCGAAGCACGAGGAATGCTCCGTCTGCGGATACAAAAAGGATGCCGTCACAATCGACCCCATTCCTGACACAACAACAACGACAACTCCCCCAGCCACAACTACAACCGGCGGTTCTGTTCAGCCTCCGGAAGGCGGCTCAAACAAGACCGCAATCGTCATTTCCCTTTTGGTCATATTGATACTCATATTCATAGTCATCATAATAATCATCATAAAGAGAAAGAAAGACAAGGATAAGCAGTAAAGCGGCGCCCGCCCTCTCCAAAACGGAGAGGGCGGGCATTTTTTTATAAAAAACAAAAAAGGTATTGACAAGTAAACGATCGTTTGCTATAATCAAGTAAACGGTCGTTTACTTGTGTAAAGGAGATATTATGTCGGATACGAAGGAAAAAATTCTTATAACAGCCCTCCGCCTGTTTTCATCTGACGGCTTTGAGGCGGTCTCTGTCAGCGATATTGCGGGAGAGCTCGGTATCACAAAAGGCGCGCTCTATAAGCATTATAAAAATAAGCGAGATATTTTTGAAAGCATTGTCAAAAGGATGTGCGAATCCGACTCCGAGCGTTCGCAAAATTATTCCGTTCCGAAAGAAGATTTTGACAAATCGCCCGCAGGCTATGACAGCGTATCCGTAGAAAGCATCAAAGATTTTACCGTCGCGCAATATATATACTGGACAGAAGACGAATTCGCTTCATATTTCCGCAGAATGCTGACGCTCGAGCAGTATCGCAGCCCAGAAATGGCGAAGCTTTACGGGAAATGTATAACTTCGGGTCCCGTTGCTTATCTTGAAGATATATTCCGAAGTATGACGGAGCGCGGTATTCTGAAAAAGGCAGACCCGCACCTGCTTGCAACAGAATATTATGCGCCGCTTTTCCTGTTGATAAATATGGCTGAAAGCAACAGCGACGCCTTGAATACCTTAAACGACTTTATAAACAAATTTTTTGATCAGAACAAAATCTGAGAAGGAGAGAAAAATGAAATACATAAAAAGCGCAAAATACGACACCCCCGAGCTTCAGGCAAAGATTATGGGGCCTAACCCCGTAAAGCTTGAAGAGGAATTGCTCATAGATCACAAAATACCCGACGGCGCAGTCGTCTGCGATCTCGGCAGCGGCTCAGGACTTACAAGTGTTTTCCTCGCAAAGGAATACGGATTTACCGTATATGCGGCAGATCTCTGGAGCGACCCGGAGGAAAACCGCGTGTTCTTTGACGAAATGGGGATAGAGCGCAGCAGAATAATTCCGGTCAAAGCGGACGCAACTGCTCTTCCCTTTGAAAAAGAGTTTTTTGATGCCGTCATAACAACGGATTCATATAATTATTTCGGCAGAGATGAGAGCTATCTCGATGAAAAGCTCCTTCCCTTCGTAAAACGCGGCGGCTATATTTACATAGCCATTCCCGGTATGAAAAAGGACTGCCATCAGAACCTGCCCAAAGAGCTCCTGCTCTCCTGGACGCCGGAACAGCTTGATTATATGCGGGACGTTGATTACTGGAGAAATACCGTCGGCAAGAGCAAGGACTCGGAGATAATTGAGATTTCCGAAATGGAAAGCAACGAAGAGGTCTGGGCAGACTGGCTCAAACAAGACAACGAATATGCCATAGGCGACAGAAAGTCTATGGAGGCGGGCGGAGGAAAATATCTTAACTTCATCAAAATCGTGCTCAGAAAAAAATAAACGAATAAAAGCGGCGTCGATTGACGCCGCTTTTTTATATTCATCTGATATAAACCTTTGAAACAAGATACATCGGTATCATCCAGAAAAGCTGATATATCGCAGGAATTATCGAAACAAAGCCGCTCATAGCTCCCGCTCCGATGACCAGTCCGACTATCACCGCTCCGATGACCGCAGAAACGATCTTCATTGCAAGATTCGTTCTGACAAGATTTGAGAGCCTGTCGCAAAGCATAAGCGTTTTGACCATTCCCTTGAGAGCTCCTGTTGAAGCAATGCCGCAATCAAACGCCGATACTCTTTCAAGCGTTCCCTCGGGCTCGCTTCCCTTTATGATCTTTATCGCATATCTTTCCGGGTCAAGGCGGTTTTTATAAAGAATGTCATCATCAATGCAGGGATCGATCGTGCTGATTGCAACGCAGATGCCGCTTTCATAAAGGTGCTTTACGATATATATGAAATCGGGAGATGTGTTGTATTGAATATAGAATTTTGCAATGACGACCTCGTCGCACGCAAGGTACATTATCCTTCTGTTCGTCTTTCCGGAACATTCTTCGTCGGAAGGCTCCTTGGTAATCTCAAAGCACTGATTTTCCATATATTCCGGCTGACCGACAACGATGTGCTTTCCGTCCACCATAGCGTCAATGCCGAAATCCGAAAGCTCTTTTATCTCAACATTCTCTGAGCTTGCCGTCTCAAGCGATGCCGATTTGAACACCTTTGCAAGAGGTCCGCCTATCTTCGAGAAAACGCTGGAAGCATAATAGATAACAGTTTCAATATTGTTGTTTTCCAGGACCTTGACGCTCTTGAGCTTTATTCTGTCTGCGGGGAAAGCGTCCTCGTCCGTAAACGTGATGACGGCTGTGTCTCCGTATTTTTCCGGTGTGGCTTCTGAGAGAATTGCGGCGCCGTGCGAATAGGCTCTTGCCGATCCGAGATAAGCCGAATACGCAAACGAAAGGAATACGGAAAGCGGAGCTGTCATAAGGAAAGCAACGTATGCGTTTGTTATGCTCTGATAAAAGTCGCAGCCTTCGATTGCCAGAATCGAAATAAGGAATATAATAAGCGAAAATCCGAATACCGCAGGCAAAATGAATTTGAGCGGCTTGCGGTTTTTCGGCTCCTCCTGAGTTCCGGAGAAGAAATTGCTGATGAACTCTGTTTTTTCAGTTGTGCAGACCTCGGAAGCCTCATTGAGATATTCTCCGAAAGCCGCATTTTCACGCAGGCATTCGTTCTTCGGTCTTCTTACAAAAACTCTCTTTGCCTTGTCAGACGAGATTATCTTGAACGCATAAATGTCTCTGTTCAGAGTCAGGAATGCCGAGAGCAGATTGAATAGGGCGCAGATCGCGAATGTGAAATTATAGAGAGTGACGGTTGCCCAGGTGTCTGCCGCGAAGAGCGAAACAAGCGATGTTACAACGGAGAGGAAAAACATTATAAGCGTAACGCTGTCCGCATCGAATCCGAATTTAAAGAGCCGTTTTGCGGCATAGATGAGTCTGTCGCCGACAAGCGCAGCGCAAGCAATCGTCATTATCCAGTCTATCGTTATCAGAACGGGTGTTTCAATCTCAACTCCCGCTATCGGAAGAATAAACTCCCATATAAGAAGACCGAGCGCAAGCACGGCGCATATGACCATACGCAGGCGCAGAGAATTGAATTTTTTCCTGAACTCTCCGAAAATCTCCTTACTGCTGTCCTTTTCTATGTACTCAATTGAAGGCTTATCCATCATCTCCGTAACGGCGGACTTCATACTGACAACTTCTGTCTTGTACATTGAAGTATCGCCCATATCGGAGGCTCTTGAAAGCTCCTCGGTATCGGAGAAGGAATATTCGTCAAAGCTCTTCGGCTCTTTTTCAGCGGTTTCTTCCTTCTTTTCCGGTTCGTATCCGAACGCCATCATCATCATTGCCGTATCGGAAAGTCTCTTTGTATCCTCGGAGGGAGCTTCAGCTTTTTTGACCTCAGCCGTAACAGCCTTATCGTCCTTCTTTGCGGCAGCCGTGCTACGGTCGAAAGCTTTCGCTTCCCCGTCGCTTGTCTCGGGAGCCTTCTCCTCCGCCTTTACATACTCTCCGGTGTTGCCCGATCTTGTATGGAACAGGCTTGAAAACAGCCCCTTCTTCTCGCGTTTTATGTTGGGATTTGTCGAATAGCTGTCAACGTTTTCAACAGGCTCTGCGTCAGGATCGGTCTCCGGTTCGCCGGAGTAATTCTGCTCGACATAGCTCTCGGCGTCTTCGATGTTTTTCCGCAGCTTATCGGCATCGACCTCCGCTGTGTCTGCGGTCGGAGCTGCCGTATTCTGCTTTGTCTCGTCCTTTTTGGGCGCTGTGATATGAACGGTCTTCATCATATCCCAGTATTCGTCATCCTCGGAAGCGGACTTACCTGTCTCCGCGCTATTTTCCGGAAGCGTCTCGCTGAAGGTTTCCGCCTGCTTTATGCTCTCGTCAACATCAGGAATCTTCGGCGTTTCTCCGCCGGATTCCTTCTGAAGATCGACGATTCTTCCGTGCAACGATTCAAAATCTCCGCCCGCGCCGTTCTGCGAGGGACTTTCTCCGAGATATTTTTCGTAAAGCGCATTGAATTTGTCATCCGGGGCGTTCTCACCTGCATTGACTTTCGAAGCTCCGGCGGGATTGCCCTCCGCGCCGTCCGCCTTTGCGGCTTCTCCGCCGAGACTGACATTGAGTCTCGCAAGGAGACTGTCGGCAGACGTTTGAAGCTCGTCTATGCTTTTCTTATTATCTTCTGCCATATTTACCCTCCGCTCAATTATTTTCTTTCATTTATTTGCCCTGCTTGCTTGCCGCCTCATAAAGCAAAACCGCGGCGGCTGTCGATACGTTCAGGGAGTTGACCCCTCCGCGCATCGGAAGCGAAACAGTATAATCGCACTTATCTCTGACGAGTCTCGAAACGCCCTCGCCCTCGCTGCCAAGCACTATTGCACACGGACAGTTCATATCCGCGCTGCGGTAATCGTCTCCGTCCGCCTCTGCGGCAAACGTCCATATGCCCATTTCTTTGAGATCGTCGATCGCCGCGGCTATGTTAGGAACCTTTGCAATCGGCACATATTCTATCGCTCCGGCAGACGATTTGACAACCGTCGATGTCATCTGGGCGCATCTTCTCTTGCCAATGATAACACCGTGTGCGCCCGCCCCATCCGCGCATCTTATTATCGCTCCGAGGTTATGCGGGTCTTCAATACCGTCACAGACTATGAGAAGCGGTTTTTCCCCTCGCTCCCTTGCCTTTTCGACCATACTCTCAATGCTCACATATTCAACAGGCGAAGCTACCGCCGCAACCCCCTGATGGTTTGCGCCTCCGGCGAGCTCGTCCAGTCGTCTTTTATCTGTCTCATCAACGACTATTCCCCTGTCTCTCGCTATCGCGACTATCTTCGTTATCGAGCCTTCTCTTTCGCCTCGCAGGACATATATTTTTTCAATATCCCTGCCGCTTTTGAGAAGCTCTGAAACAGGATTCCTGCCGACAGTCACAGAGCCGACGGGCTTTTCTGTTTTTTCCCTTTGAATAAATCTTCTTTCGTTCATAAAAGCTCTCTTTTCGCACACAAAGCTGCGGTGCGGTCTTATTATCTTTTGTATTATAACATATTATTTCGCGTTTGTATAGTCCTATTTGAAAGGAAAATCGGCATTTTTTTCGTTTTCCGCAAACGCTTTTGAGCGTTCGGGGCTGTAAAGTGCCGTTTTTTTCGCTATTTTCGCCCTTGTTCACATCAGTTTAATAATTTTGCTTTATCATAAATGCGTCGTTGCAGAAGAAACGCAATCTGTAAAAGCCTGCTCTCGGCATCCCCGCCGGAGCGCCGTGCGACAAGCGTTTAAGACGGCTCAAAGCAAATCAAACATTACATATATCCATTCGGTCTTTCGGTGCCGAAACAATATTATGGAGGCAGACAGACATATGAAATATATTCTCGTAACAGGTGCATTCGGCGGTATGGGAAGAGCGATGACAAAGACTCTTTCCGAAAAGGGTTTCTGCGTCTTCGCGCTTGATAAAAAGGTCGGTAAAGCCGAGAAAAACATAATTCCGATCGAAGCGGACGTCTCAAGCGAGGAGAGTCTGAAGCGTGCCCTCGAAGAGGTAAAAAAGCATACCGACAGCCTGTTTGCAATTGTACATTTCGCGGGAATATATATGCTCGATTCGCTCGTCGAGATGAGCGGAGAGGAATTTGAAAGAATAATCGGGATAAATTTTTTCGGAGCGTTTTATGTAAACAGTACTTTCCTTCCGTTGCTTTCGGAAGGAAGCCGTATAGTAATTACGACAAGCGAGCTTGCTCCGCTTGACCCCCTGCCGTTTACCGGCATTTACGCCGTAAGCAAAGGTGCGCTCGATAAATATGCATATTCGCTCTGTATGGAGCTTCAGCTTCTCGGAATTTCGGTTTCCGTGCTTCGCGCGGGAGCCGTTAAAACGGATATGCTCGGAGCTTCTACCAATGCGCTTGAACGCTTCGTCGGAAAGACAAAGCTCTATAAATGCAATGCGGAACGCTTCGAAAAAATAGTTGACAGCGTTGAGGCAAGGTGCGTCCCGCCGGAGAAAATAGCAAATAAAGTATTGCATATACTCGGCAAAAAACGCCCCGCGTTTGCATACGGCATAAATCGGAATTTTCTTCTCCTGATGCTCCATTCCCTGCCGAAACGGCTTCAGCTGGCAATAATAAAACGGGTGCTGAAATAAACATCAGGCTTATGCCTGCTCTGCGCCGTGTTATAAAATAACCTTTTCAAAAAATGACGGTCATCGACCCTCCGGACTCTTTTATGAGCGGAGCAATCGGTGACCGTTGCTTTTTTAAATATTCTTTTTGCCCTGCTTGCCGTAAGATTTTTCAGCCTTGTGCTTTGCCTTTTCAGCGGCTTTTTCGGCTTTTCTCTTTGCCTTCTCGGCTTTTTTAGCCTCTTTCTGCCTTGTTTTTTCAGTCTTGAATCGCTCGGAAAGTCCCTCAAATTCATAGTCGACATTAACCTTTTCCGGCGGAGTTTCGAGCAAAACGGGGTTCTTCATATATTTTTCCATCTCGGCGAATGCCTGAGCAAAATAACAGCCTGTTGCAATTCGCTCGTCCATAACTATCCCCAGCGGCATCATTTTCTTTATTTTCATTTCGCCCTTTTCGATGACGGGAACATTTATGTTGTTGCCTATGGAAATTATCATACTCGTCGTTCCGAAGCCGTAAACGTGATGATAAATATGGTTCGTTCTTATGCTTGCAAGATTGGTTATGACGAGAGAATTATGGAAGGGGCTTGCATCTGTTATTGCCTTCGGCAGCCAACCGAGGTTGTCAAGTCCGCGGAGAATCGCCATACCTATTCTGACGAGGAACGGCATCTTCAGAAGCACCTTGAATAGCTTATCGGAAGAGTTTGAGCTGTCCTCCTTGTTGTTCGCCTCGACATATTCGTTTATAGTATCGTTTACGTCGAATATCGTATCGTAAATATCAAACTTCATCTTGCTCATTGAAGGATCGCCTTCGCCCGGGCGAAGAACAACCATTCCCGCCGTCAGCTCGTTATGCGCATAGATTTTGCTGTTGACAACGAATCTGTTGAGCTGCGGGAACTGCGAAAATCCGCGGACAATCGCCGCCATAACAACTGTCATATGGCTGAGTTTTATCCCTCTTTTTCTTGCGTCGATAACGTAATCGTGTATATTGTCATACGGCACATTGACCGTTATCATATTCTGCGCGTCATAGCGGTGGCGCATAAAATACGGTGCCAAGGTGTACATAGGGTCTACGTTTTTTACGATTTTTCCGTCTGCTCTCATAATAAAATTTCTGCCTTTCGGGTGTTTTTTCTTTCATCACTATACATTATACAGTACGACCGTACAATATTCAAGTCCAAACGCAAAAAAAGAGAAACGAAATTTTCGTTTCTCTTTTTTCGTCGCCGGAACAAATCATTTCGCCTCCCGCAAATTCTCCAGCAAAGAGCTGCCAAGCTCCAAGATGACAAATTCCGAACCGTCCGTCATTTCGGAAAACCATTTCATTTCAGACGAGTTTTTGCCGTCGAACACGAGCTTTTCGCCGTTTTCTCTTATAAAAAATCTGTAAACATATTGTCCGTCATCGGTCGGCAGGGTGAGAATATCGCCGCTTACAGAATAATCGCCGACGCCGATATAACTGCTCAAAAGCGAAAACATTATCGCAAATTTGCCGTGGCTAAACGAGATGCTTGTATAATGTTCAATATCACCCGGGGCTCCGAAGCTGTAACATTTGCCTTCAAGCAACGGTGCGGCAGGCTTTCCGAAAACAAAGACGAGCGCACCGACAATAACACAAAGCACAAGCACAACCGACGCAACAGCCGTCAGCCTTTTGACGTTTATCTTGTTCTCTTCCATAACGAAAGCCCTCCCGTATGATAAATTTTGGTATAAATATTGTATCATATGCGAATTTTTTTGTCAAGTTTCAGGAATTTTTTATGAACACGATTGAATTTATTTTCTTTTGGTGATAAAATAGTGTCCAGAGTGCGGGATTCCCGCAAACAAATACAAAAACGGAGGATATTTTATTATGTCACAGAGATTTGTACTCAATGAAACATCTTATCACGGCAGCGGCGCTATCGCCAACATCGTGACGGAAGCACAGGCAAGAGGCTTCAAAAAAGCTCTCGTCTGCTCCGACCCTTCCCTTGTAAAATTCGGCGTATCGCAGAAGGTAACCGACCTTCTTGACAAAGCAGGTCTTGCTTACGATATGTTCACCGAGATCAAGCCGAACCCCACAATAGAAAACGTTCAGGCAGGCGTTGCGGCTTTCAAGAACGCAGGCGCAGATTACCTCATCGCCATCGGCGGCGGCTCGTCTATGGATACGGCAAAGGCTATCGGTATAATCATAAACAACCCCGACTTTGCGGACGTTCGTTCTCTTGAAGGCGTTGCTCCGACAAAGAACAAATCCGTTCCGATAATTGCCGTTCCGACAACAGCAGGTACGGCAGCCGAGGTTACTATCAACTACGTTATCACAGACGTTCAGAAGAACCGCAAGATGGTTTGCGTTGACGTTCACGACATTCCAGTAGTCGCAGTTGTTGACCCCGATATGATGTCCAGTATGCCCAAGGGCCTCACAGCCGCAACAGGTATGGACGCTCTTACACACGCTATTGAAGGATATATCACAAAGGGCGCTTGGGAACTCTCCGATATGTTCCACCTCAAAGCTATCGAAATCATTTCACGTTCTCTCCGCGGCGCAGTTGAAAACACTCCCGAAGGCAGAACAGATATGGCTCTCGGTCAGTACGTTGCAGGAATGGGCTTCTCGAACGTAGGTCTCGGCATCGTTCACTCAATGGCTCATCCTCTCGGCGCACTTTATGACACTCCTCACGGCGTTGCAAACGCTATCATCCTTCCGACGGTTATGGAATACAATGCTCCCTGCACAGGCGATAAGTACAAATACATCGCGCAGGCTATGGGCGTTAAGGGCACGGAAAATATGACACAGGATGAATACCGCAAAGCAGCTATCGACGCTGTAAAGCAGCTTTCGAAGGATGTTGGCATTCCCGCAGACCTCAAAGAGATCGTTAAGCCCGAAGATGTTCAGTTCCTTGCAGAATCCGCTTATGCGGACGCTTGCCGTCCCGGCAACCCCAGAGACACAAGCGTTGAAGAAATCAAAGAGCTCTATCTCTCACTTATGTAATAAAAACGGCACGGGCGGCGAAAGCCGCCCGTGTAAATTGTAAATCAAGGAGAACAATTCTATGGCAGTTATCACAATCATCGGCTCGGGAATGATGGGCTCGGCTCTCGCCTTCCCGGCAAGAGAAAACGGAAATGAGGTTCGCCTCGTCGGAACTCATCTCGACAGAGACATCATAGACGCTTGCAGAAAAACGGGTCGCCACCCGAAGTTTGAAAAAGATTTTCCCGCGGGCGTAAAATATTATCAGTTTGAAGAGGTCGGAGAAGCTCTCGTCGGCACGGATATCGTCATTGGCGGCGTCAGCAGCTTCGGCGTCGACTGGTTTGCGGAAAAGGTACTTCCCATCCTTCCGGAAAATATAATCGTGCTCACCGTCACAAAGGGTCTTATTGATATGCCCGACGGCAAGCTTATGACATACCCCGAGTTCTGGCAGAAAAAGCTTGATGAGATCGGCAAGAAGGTCTCGCTTTGCGCTGTCGGCGGTCCCTGCACAAGCTATGAGCTCGTCGCTCACGACCAGACAGAGGTCTCGTTCTGCGGCAAGGACACAGCCGCTCTCGCAACCCTGAAAAAGGTTATGACAACAGAGTATTATCATATCAGCACAACGACTGACGTCGTCGGTATCGAAAGTGCGGTTGCACTCAAAAACGGCTATGCTCTCGGCATCGCGCTGACGATCGGTCTCAACCAGAAAGCATTCGGAATTGACAGCGTTCTGCATTTCAACTCTCAGGCAGCGGTATTCGGTCAGAGTATGAAGGAAATGTATCGCCTCCTCGAATTCCAGAAGGCACTCACGCTCAATAACCTCGGCGTCGGCATCGGCGACCTCTATGTAACCGTTTACGGCGGCAGAACAAGACTCGTCGGCATACTGCTCGGCAGAGGACTCAATATAGACGAAGCCCAGAAGGAGCTTGCAGGCGTAACGCTTGAGTCGCTCGTTGTTGCAAAGAGAGTTGCAAGAGCCGTCAAGATCAGCGCTGAAAAAGGCGTTCTTGATCTCGCCGATTTCCCGCTCCTTATGCATATAGACGAGATACTCACGGAGAAAAAACCCGTGAATATTCCTTGGGAAACGTTCACATACAGCGAAAGCTGAAAAAATCGCCCGTTTTCCCATTCAAATTTTCATAAAATTTCGAAAAAATATTTGACTTTTCGCAATTTTGTGATACAATGAATTGACCAATAAAAAAGACGGCGCAGCCGTCGGAACGGAGAATATATTATGCCTTATGTAATCGATCTTGACAAGTGCATCGGATGCGGCGCTTGCGCAGACAACTGCCCTGTATCCTGCATTTCCGAAAAAGACGGAAAATACGTCATCAACGCTGATGAGTGTATTGACTGCGGAACCTGCGCAGGCGTTTGCCCTGTTGAGGCTCCCGCTCAGGACTGATTGAAAAACAATAGTAAAAAACCGTCGCGGCTCAGCGGCGGTTTTTGCTTTATATGACATAATTATCCGCTGCATCGCCCTGCGCAAGCGACGAAAGCGTTATTCCGCGGAAATATTCAAGCGTCAGTTTGTAATAATCTTTCCAGACAGATAGCGTCCGACATTCGGCGGCTCTTGCGCAACCGCTCTCCCCGCCTTCAAGACAGGCGACAGGCGCAATCTCCTCTCCGGCAGCAAGGAGCACATCGAGCACGGTGCAGTCATCGGGATCGACAGAAAGACGGTATCCTCCGCCCTTTCCGTGTGACCCTTCGACAAGCCCGCATTTCGTCAGCGCGGGCATAATCCTCTCCATATATTTTACGGAAAGCCCCTGCCTGTCCGCAATTTCTTTCATCGGTGTATATCCCGCTCCGCGATGCTCTGCGAGATCAACCATAACCCTCAGCGCATATCTTCCCTTTGTCGTTATCATAAAATCATCCTTTATTTTGATTTTCGCTATTCTCTATGACCCCGCCGCCAAGGACGGTGTCGCCGTCGTAAATCACAGCCGCCTGTCCGGGAGTGATCGCTCTTTGCGGCTCGTCAAAGACGATATTCGCCCTGCTTTCTCCGATCGGAATAACGGTTGCCCATTGCTCCGGTTGACGGTAACGTATCTTCGCCTTGCACCTTAGCGGCTCCTTCGGCGCCTCGCCCGATATCCAGTTAAAATCGCAGACGGTCGCCTCGCGCGAGAAAAGCTCCTCCGCTTCTCCGAGGACAACAGTATTACTCTCCGCGCAAATCCGGCAGACATATCTTTTTCCGGGAAGTGGTATTCCAAGACCCCTGTGCTGACCGATTGTATAATGAATTATCCCGCTGTGCTCGCCGAGGATGTTTCCATCCGTGTCAACAAAACTGCCGCGGGGCGACTTTTTCCCGCTGTGAAGCTCGACGATTTTCGCATAGTCGCCGTCCGGGACAAAGCATATGTCCTGACTGTCCGGTTTTGCGGCATTGAAAAATCCGCTCTCCGCCGCAATTTTCCGCGTTTCGCTCTTTTCAAGGTTACCGAGAGGAAAAAGCGTTCTCGCAAGCTGGCTCTGTGTCATAGAATAAAGCACATAACTCTGATCCTTTGAAGGGTCAACAGCTTTTTTCAGCACGTACTTTTCGCCCTTCCGTTCTATCCGCGCATAGTGCCCCGTTGCAATCTTTTCGCAGCCGAGAATATCCGCGCGTGAAAAGAGCTTATCGAATTTCATATACCTGTTGCAATCTATGCAGGGGTTCGGCGTTATGCCGTTTATATATGAAGACACGAATTTATCTATTATCTTTTCCCTGAAATCGTCTGCAAAATTGAAAACATAATGCTTCATACCGAGCTTATATGCAACGCTCTGTGCGTCGAAAACGTCATCAAGTGAGCAGCAACTATGCTCGCGCACAACGTCTGCGTCCGCGTTTTCATACAGCTTCATCGTACAGCCTATGCAGGTATTTCCTTCGTCGCAAAGGAGCTTCGCCGCGACGGAAGAATCAACTCCGCCGCTCATTGCAACAAGTATTTTCATATTTTCACTCCGAAATGTCCCAAAGGAAAACCTTTGGGACATTTTTGTTTACTTTAATCAGTCCGCAAAGAGCGGGGTTGAAAGGTACCTGTCTCCCGTGTCCGGGAAAAGAACAACTATGTTCTTCCCTGCGTTTTCGGGGCGCTTTGCAAGCTCAATCGCCGCGGAAAGTGCCGCACCGGACGAAATGCCGACAAGCACACCCTCTTTTTTGCCGATCAGCTTACCAGTTGCAAAGGCGTCCTCGTTCGAAACGGGGATTATCTCGTCATAAACCTTCGTGTCAAGCACGTCGGGAACAAAGCCCGCGCCGATTCCCTGAATCTTATGCGCTCCGGCAACGCCCGTCGAAAGTACAGCCGAGGTTGCAGGTTCAACCGCAACGACCTTAACGTCAGGCTTTTTGGATTTGAGATATTCGCCGACGCCCGTTATCGTGCCGCCCGTGCCGACACCTGCGACGAAAATATCGACATTTCCGTCCGTGTCCTCGTAAATTTCGGGACCGGTGTGTTCAAAATGCGCCTTCGGGTTTGCGGGATTGACAAACTGACCTGGAATAAAGCTGTTCGGAATCTCCTTTGCAAGCTCATCCGCCTTTGCGATTGCGCCCTTCATTCCCTTTGCGCCCTCTGTCAGAACGAGCTCGGCGCCGTACGCCTTCATTATCTGTCTGCGCTCGACAGACATCGTTTCCGGCATTACAATTATGATTCTGTAACCCCTTGCAGCCGCAACGGATGCAAGCCCTATACCTGTATTACCGGAGGTCGGCTCGATTATAACAGAGCCCTTTTTGAGAAGCCCCTTCTCCTCCGCGTCGTCTATCATCGCCTTTGCGATTCTGTCCTTGACGGAGCCCGCCGGATTGAAATATTCCAGCTTTGCAAGGATTTTCGCTTTCAGTCCGAGCTCTTTTTCTATGTGAGTCAGCTCCATAAGCGGCGTTCCGCCGATGAGCTCATCCGCCGATCTGTATATCTTTGACATAATTTTTTCTCCTTTTGGTCGATTCGTCGTTTTAATTCCTACTTATCAGGTAGGTTGGTATTATAATATCGTGTCGCGGGACGTTTGTCAATAGTTTTCTGGAAAAATTTTTATGATTTTTCCCGCAAAAACGCATTTTTTTCAAATAATATTGAAAAAATCCCGCCGGAATGATATATTATTCGTAGTAATAAGTTAAGGTGGAATCGCAATGTCACTTACAAGAGAAAATGCGCGGGACAGAATACCGTCCCTGCATAAAGATCCGAAGGTCGTCTTCGGAAATACGGCTGAAAATATAACAGATATGACCGAGACAGACGGCAGACTTCTCTGCGTCTGCGGGCTTCCCTTTTATGCGCCGATATGTTTGGCACTTGAAAACGATGATGTCATCTCCCGCTATCTTTCGAAATACCGCGGCTGTGATAACCTCTTCTCGTTTTCAAAAGGCTCCGTCCGTCATTTTTCGGGCAGGGACGAAATTTCTCTCCCGAAAGAAATATCGGAAAGGCTTATCGGGCTTGCCTCTGCCGTTGTTTGCGCAAGGGGCGGGATAGGCGATGAAGGCGAGCACATAATAGACCTCAAAACGCCGAAAATCGGCTGTCATTATGATATAAACCTCCTCCTTGGCAACAGAACGGATTTCCCCTCGCCTATGATGACAACGCCGAAAAGCGCGGTCGATTCGCTCGGCAGAGGGTCATTCCGCGCGGGCGCGGCAAAGCAGGTGCTCGCAACAAGGTACACCCTCAATCCCGAAGAAAACGGTGACCCCGCAAACCGCCAGTTTTATATATATGAAGGAGGCAGGCAGATATTCTATTCAGCAAACATCCGGGAAAATGTCAAAACCGCGGTTTGCCGCCATATGAGAAACAGAACAGAGATCGAATATGAGACAGAATGTGGGCTGAAAATAAAGAGAACGATATTCATCCTCCCGCAGGACGAAGGTATGCCGGAGGCTACGGAAGCGCAGATTATAAGCATTGAAAACACATCCGGAAAAGGCAGAACGCTCCGGATCGTCGCAAGCGGTGCCTTCGGGCTTTGCTCGCCGGAATCGACTATGAACGACATCATCTATGCAAGCGTCACCTGGGAGGGCGGCGTTACCTGCGAGGACGGCAAGCCCGTTTTCGTAACGCCGCATCCGAACCCGAAATACCTTTCCCCGCAGAAACGCTTTGCAACTCTTATTTCGGGCGGCAAATGCTTTGATAACTACTGCACAAGCTATTCCGAGTTCATCGGAAACGGCTCGCTTGAGCACCCCGCCGGCGGAGCAAAGCTTTCGTCAAAGAAAGCGAGAAAGACCGTTTCCTTCTTTGCTATGGAAAAATCGGTCTCCGTAAAGTCCGGCGAAAAAGCGGAGCTTCTGTCTCTTGTCGGAATGATGACCGTTCCCGGCGGAGACGACGCGCAGTTCCTCTCCGCTCTTGAAAAGTTGCTTGAAAAATACAGAGCGGACGGTGCGGCGGAGGAAGCGCTCGAAAGGCAGATAAAATTCTCACGCGATTTTGCGTCGTATATAAAAATATCATCCGGCGACAGACTCTTTGACACATACACAGGCGAAAATCTGCCGTTTCAGGTCTGTTATCAGTCGTTTGTGTCACGCTCGTTTGCCTGGGCGCAAAAGGCTTTCCGCGAAATAGGCTTCCGCGAAATTCAGGATCTTGAAGCCGCGCTTTATTATTTCGTTTCGATGGGCAAAAGCGGTCTCGTCCGCGAAATGCTCCTTTCGTGGGTTCGCAATGTCTATGAAATGGGATATGCAAACCATAATTTCTATGAAACCGGCAAAGAGCCGGGTATCTGCTCGGATGACGGGCTCTGGCTTGCGCAGGCGGTTTACAGATACGTCACCCTGACGGGGGACACGGATTTTCTTCTGACAGAAGAGATCACAGCCGAGGGCACAAGCCGCAGAACCGTTTTTGAAACGCTACTGAAAACCGTCGAATACAGCGGAAAGATTTCCGTCGGTGCTCACGGCCTGCCTCTTATGGACAGAGGCGACTGGAACGACTGTCTCCGCCTTGATGCGGACTTCCTCCCCGGCCCCGAAAAGCAGGTAAAATACGAGGAGCAGCTAAGGAAAAACGGGCAAAAATACGGCGTACCGCTTGAAAATGACCTCTCCGAAAGCGTTATGAACGCGTTTCTGCTGAAAATCGCATATGACGAAATCTCGGAGCTTGCAGATATGCTCGGAAAAGCAAAGGTAGCGGAAGAAATAAGAAAGAGTTCAGAGGAGCTTACAGCGAAAATTCAGCAGAATTGCTGGAAAAACGGATTTTTCGTCCGTGCGATGATAGGCGGAGAGAGAGGCGCAGGCTATCTCGGCTCCGCGGGCGACAGACTCAGCGCAGACGAGAGCATAGACGGCACGTACTATCTCAATTCCTTCTCGTGGTCAATACTTTCCGGAGTTGCGACGGAAAATCAGATTTCCGAAATGCTCGGAAAGGTCAATAAATATCTCCGCACGGGGGCCGGGCTCAAGCTCTGCACGCCCGCGGCGCTCGAAAGGCTGAAGGCGGGCAATTCCGCCGTCAACTATTTCCCCGGCGACAGAGAAAACGGCGGCGTTTTCAAGCACGCAAATATGATGGCAACCGCCGCAATGCTGAAAGCCGCAAAGCAGGTAAAAGACGAAACTCTCGCCGCCGCACTTGCTTCCCTTGCATTTGAGACAATCGGCTTCATTTTGCCTTATAAAACTCTTGAAAACCCGTTCGTTCTGAAGGGTAACCCGCGCTACTGCACGCAGTACAACAACAGTCAATCCGGAGAAAACATCGGTCCTATGCTCTCCGGAACAGCGAGCTGGCTTGCGCTGACACTCTTTGAAATGCTCGGCATTGAATACACAAAGGACGGCATTTCCCTTTCGCCGGTCATTTTCCCCGACAAAACGGAAATGAGCTATAAGATCAAGACGGGCGGTGCGACACTTGACGTAACCGTCAGAAAGCCGCTCGGCTTTGCGAGGGTCGGCGGAAAAACGCTGTGCACACTCGACGGCGCCCCCTCATCGCTCACCCTGCCCCGCGGCATAAAGGGCGAGCACAAAATAGTCATTACATTATAATAAAGGAAGGATAAATTATGAAAAAAACAGTTTTACAGAATTACGCACGCCTCATCGCAAGAAAGGGCGTGAACGTTCAGAAGGGTCAGGATGTTGTCATCCGCGCCGACCTCGATCAGCCTGAATTTGTAAAAATGGTGGCAGAGGAATGTTATAAAGCGGGCGCACGCCTTGTCTCTGTCGACTGGTCTTATCAGCCGATGACAAAGGTGACATACCGTCATTGCAAGACCTCCGTTCTTTCAAAGGTTGAGGAATGGTCGCTGAAGAAGCTCGAACACCGCGCAGACACCCTCCCCGCTATGATATATCTCGAAAGCGAAGATCCGGACGGTCTCAAGGGCATTAACCAGAAGAAGGTCGCAGAGGTTCAGCAGAAGCAATATCCGATTATAAAGCCCATACGCGACAGAATGGAAAACAAGTATCAATGGTGCATTGCCGCAGTTCCGGGCGAAAAATGGGCAAAGAAGGTGTTCCCGAATCTCCGCAAGAGCGCAGCAATTGAAAAGCTCTGGGAAATGATTCTTTATACCTCCCGCGCAGACGGCGCAGACCCCGTTGCCGCTTGGGACGAGCACAACGCAGATCTCTCCTCCCGCTGCAAATATCTCAACGGTATTCACGCAACCGAGCTCCGCTATCACTCCTCAAACGGTACTGATTTCAAGGTCGGACTTATCCCCGAAGCTGTCTTTGCGGGCGGCGAGGAAGGAACGATCGACGGCACGCTCTATAACCCGAACATCCCCTCAGAAGAAGTCTATACCTCCCCGATGAGAGGCAAGGCAGAGGGTACCGTCGTTGCGACGCGTCCCCTTTCATACAGAGGCGAACTTATCGAGAACTTCTCCGTCACCTTCAAGGACGGAAAGGCTGTCGATGTCAAGGCAGAAAAGAACGAAGAGCTTCTCCGCTCTATGATCTCAATGGATGAAGGCGCGTCCTATCTCGGCGAATGTGCCCTCGTCCCCTATGATTCTCCGATAAGAAACTCGGAGGTTACCTTCTTCAATACGCTTTTCGATGAAAACGCCTGCTGTCACCTCGCTCTCGGCGCGGGATTCGAAAACTGCATCGAAGGCTTCGAAACAAAAACTCTTGAAGAATGTCATAAGCTCGGCGTAAATGACTCTATGATTCACGTTGACTTTATGATCGGCTCGCCCGACCTTTCAATAGACGCTGTCGGCGCAGACGGCAAAATTTATCCCATCTTCCGCGACGGCAACTGGGCGTTCTGATAAGCGATAATAATATGAAAAAATATCCACCCAATTCAAGGGTGGATATTTTTATTTGCTTTTTCTCCCCGAAATATGCTTATATTGAGCTTTTTCGCGTTATTTTTTGCCGGATTTCCGACGCAAAAACCCGCAAATCTCCCTTCCATATATTTTTTATAATTTTTTCAGACTTTTTTTCAAAAACCTATTGACAAATATGAACATATGAATATAATTACATATGTACAAACGAGAAGATGATAAAATCATCGGAAAGGAACCAAAATGGCACAGGAAATAAAAAACCCGCAGGACAGCGAATACCTCGCCGCCAGAGACGATGTCGTTCAGCGCGTGCTGGACAGTCAGCCCGCAGAAGAATATCTTTATGACCTCGCAGAGCTTTTCAAGGTATTCGGCGATTCGACAAGGATCAGAATCCTCTATGCCCTCTTTGAAAGCGAGCTATGCGTCGGCGATATGGCGCAGCTGCTCGGAATAAGCCAGTCGGCTGTCAGCCACCAGCTGAAAATTCTGAAGGACGCAAAGCTCGTCCGCTTCCGCAGAGACGGAAAAATTATTTTCTATATGCTCGATGACGACCACGTCAGAACAATGCTCAGTATGGGTATGGAACACGTTGAAGAATAAAAAATAATCAAAGGAGAAAAAATTATGAAAACTTATGATATCGACGTAGACTGCGCGGCTTGCGCGCTCAAAATGGAAGATGCCGCAAAGAACACAGACGGCGTAAAGGATGCTCAGGTCAGCTTTATGACTCTCAAAATGAAGGTCGATTTTGCAGACGGCGCGGACGAAAAAGCCGTTATGAAGCAGGTCAGAAAGAATTGCAAAAAGGTTGAAAGCGACTGCGACATATATATTTAAGAGAGGCGATTTCAAATGACAAGAAAACAAAAAAGGGTACTTATAAGAATAATCACATCAGCCGTGCTTCTGGCTGCCGTGATCGTTTTGGACAAAACTCTTGAAATAGAAAAATATATCGTTGCGGCGATGTATCTCGTTCCCTATTTTGTCATAGGCTATGACATTCTCAAAAAAGCCGTACTCGGCATTTTTCACGGGCAGATCTTTGATGAAAACTTCCTTATGGCAGTTGCAACGGTCGGTGCGGTCGGTCTAGGCGACTTCAAAGAGGGCGTTGCCGTTATGCTCTTTTATCAGATCGGCGAGCTCTTCCAAAGCATTGCCGTCGGCAAGAGCAGAAAGAGTATCTCCGCTCTTATGGACATCCGTCCGGACTATGCGAACGTCGAAAAGGACGGAAAGCTCGTCCGTGTTGACCCTTCGGAGGTTGAGATCGGCACGGTTATAACCGTCAATCCCGGCGAAAAAGTGCCGATAGACGGCATAATCGAAGAAGGAAGCACAACTCTCAACACAAGCGCGCTGACAGGCGAAAGCCTGCCACGCGGAGCAAAGGTCGGCGATGAGGTCATCAGCGGTTCCGTCAATATGACGGGCGTTATCCGCGTAAAAACGACAAAGAGCTTCGGCGAATCAACAGCTTCCAAAATTCTCGACCTTGTTGAGAATTCAAGTATGAAAAAGTCCCGCTCGGAAAACTTCATAACGAAGTTTGCCCGCTATTATACACCGATTGTCTGCGCAGGCGCGCTCATTCTGGCTGCCGTCCCGCCGATATTCAACGTAATTGCGGGAAATCCGTCTGAATGGCAGTCCTGGCTGACAAGAGCGTTTACGTTCCTTGTAATCAGCTGCCCGTGCGCACTAGTTATTTCAATCCCGATGAGCTTTTTCAGCGGCATCGGTTGCGCCTCCAAAAACGGTATTCTTGTAAAAGGTTCAAACTATCTCGAAGCACTTTCAAACACGAAATATGCCGTGTTTGATAAGACCGGCACGCTTACAAAGGGCGTGTTCGAAGTCACGGGAATTTACCCCGAAGACGGCGTATCAAAAGATGATCTTCTCCGCCTTGCCGCACTTGCGGAAAGCGCGTCGAGTCACCCGATAAGCCAGAGCATCAGAGCGGCTTACGGAAAAGAGATCTCGCAAGAGGACGCAAGCGACATCAAGGAGATCGCAGGACACGGCGTCAGCGCTACTGTCGGCGGAAGCACAGTCTGCGCCGGCAATAAAAAGTTGATGACGCTCTGCGGAGCAAACATCACATCCGAACGCACCGACGGCACGGTCGTCTATGTTGCAAGGGACGGAAAATATATCGGCTGTATCACAATTTCGGATGTCGTCAAGCCCGATTCAAAGCAAGCAATGACCGAGCTCAAAGCGTCCGGCATCAAAACCGTTATGCTGACCGGCGACTCAAAAGCCACAGCCGAAAAGGTTGCCGGCAACCTCGGAATAGACACCGTCAGAAGCGAGCTCCTCCCTGCCGATAAGGTGAGCGAGGTTGAAAAGCTCCTTGCCGGAAAGCAGAAGGGCGAAACGCTGGCGTTCGTCGGCGACGGAATAAACGATGCACCCGTTCTCTCCCGTGCGGACATAGGAATTGCGATGGGTGCGCTCGGTAGCGATGCGGCAATCGAGGCGGCAGACGTTGTACTGATGGACGATAAGCCCTCAAAGATCGCCCTTGCGATGAAGATATCCAGAAAAACGCTGAAAATAGTCAAGGAAAATATTGTCTTTGCGCTCGCGGTCAAGCTCATATGTCTTGTCCTCGGCGCAATCGGCAAGGCAAATATGTGGATTGCGATTTTCGCTGATGTCGGCGTAATGGTGATCGCCGTACTCAATGCAACAAGAGCATTGAAAATCAAAAGCGACAGCGGCAAACAAAATTCATAAAGACAAAAACGGAGTGAAAATTCACTCCGTTTTTATTATTTTTCTATTTATTTTTCCGTATTTTGTGATATACTATCTCTATCAAAGGTTTTATAAGAGGTTTTTTTGTTTTGAATTCCGCAAAAATTACGCCCGTGCTTCTCGGCGCGGACCTTAATTCATATAGCGTTGCGCGCGCATTTTCCGAATATTGCGGCGCGATTTCGTATGCGTTCGGAAAATATCCCCTCGGAACGACAAACCATAGCGATATAATAAATTTCGCGGTCGAAGAAGGGCTCTCTGATGACAGCGTAACCATTCCCCTTCTCGTCTCATTTGCCAAAGCGCACGCAGACGAGGAGCTTTATCTCTTCGGCTGCACGGACGAATACGCCGAGATGATTATCCGCAACAGAGCTACGCTTTCAGAATATTATTTCTGCCCGTGTGTCACGGCAGATATGGCAGAGGCGCTCGGAACAAAGGAATCGTTTTATTCGATGTGCGAAAAATACGGTATTCCTCATCCCAAAACATTCATCCTCCGCCCAGATGGCGAAGCGGATTCTCTCTCTGAAGAGACTCTAGGCTTTTCATACCCCGTGATAATCAAGCCGTCTCATTCCTCGTCATACTGGAAACACCCGTTTGACGGAATGAAAAAGGTCTACTGCGCAAAAAACGAAGATGAAGCAAGGGCGATTGCGGGAAAAATCTTCGGCGCGGGCTATGAAGAATCGCTCATAATTCAGGATATGATACCAGGCGGAGATGACAGGATGTATGTTCTCACCTGCTATTCCGGCACAGACGGAAAGACAAAAAAGGCTTGTCTCGGTCACGTACTTCTTGAGGAGCACACGCCGAAGGGACTCGGCAATCACACCGCCGTCATAACCGAAAATCATCCCGAAATTACCGAAATTCTTATAAAATTTCTTGATGAGATCGGCTATATGGGCTTTTCGAATTTTGATATAAAATATGACTCGCGCGACGGGAAGTTCAAGGTGTTCGAGGTCAACCTGCGCCAGGGCAGAAGCAATTATTATGTTACCTCGGCTGGACAAAACATCGCAAAGACCGTAATCGATGACCGCCGCGGTCTGCTTTCCGGCGACTGCGAGATCTGCCATAGCGAAGTTTTCTGGCATACTGTCCCAAAGCCCATCATATATAAATATACAGGCAAAGATATGGCGAAAAAGCTGAAAAGCCTTGTGCGGAGCGGAAAGTCATTCTCTTCGCTCTGGTACAGGAAGGATCTTAAAAATCCGAAGAGGCTGTTTTTTGTCGCCGTGCATAACTTCCGCTATTACGGAAAATACAGAAAAAACGGAGATATATAAAATGTCGCATCCGAAAAAAGTTCTCGGAATTCTTGGCGGGCTCGGACCGCTTGCGGGCGTGTATTTTTATGAGCTTATAACAAAGCATACAAAAGCCATTTGCGACCAGGATCATCTCGATGTGATCGTCATAAGCGGAGCATCAACTCCGGACAGAACCGATTTTATAACCGGAAAAAGTCTTGTTTCTCCCCTCCCGAAAATGAAAGACGACGTTAGAAAGCTCGCGGCGGCGGGAGCGGAGCTGATCGCCGTTCCCTGCAACACGGCGCATTTTTTCTTCGACGAGCTTGACGCCTTCTCCCCTGTACCTGTTCTGAACATCGTCCGCGAGACGGCGGAGCACGCAAAGGCGAAAAAGGCAAAAAAGGTCGGGATTATGGCAACAGACGGTACGATTTTTTCCGGCTCTTACAGGCACGAATGCGAGCGGCTCGGTATAGAATACGTCGTGCCGGACGAGGGGGATCAGCTGGCGCTTATGGAGATAATTTACGGAAGCATAAAAGCGTCAGCCAAGCCCGATATGAACAAATTCAATAAAATTGCGGAAGGGCTCGTCGCCCGTGGCTGCGATTATCTCATTCTCGGTTGCACAGAGCTTTCCCTTCTGCCCAAAGAGCAAATGACGGAAAAAGAGATTACGATCGATTCGCTTTTCGTGCTCGCAAAAAATGCGATCACTCTTTGCGGTGCAACTCCGACAGGCTTTGATGGCATATATAATACATAAAATACATAAAAGGATGTGCAAATGAAAAGGCTTTCTTCGCTTCTGAAAAATATTCCGCACAAAACGGAGCCGCTTTCCGAAGCGGAAATCTCCTCTGTGTGCTATAATTCAAAAAATGCTGCTTCAGGCTCACTTTTCGTCTGCATAAAAGGTACAAAGGCAGACGGACACGACTTTGCGCAAAGCGCATATGACAAAGGCTCGCGGGCGTTCCTATGCGAAAGAAAGCTCCCTCTGCCGCCGGACGCAGTTCAGGTTGTCGTTCCGGATTGCCGCGCCGCCCTTGCGGATGTTTCGGCGGAATTTTTCTCTCATCCCGAAAAGGAAATGAAAGTAATCGGCATAACGGGGACAAAGGGAAAATCGACAGTCGCTCATATGGTGCGCCATATTCTTGAATCGTCCGGGATAAAAACAGGGCTGATCGGGACCTGCGGAATCGCCATCGGGGAAAAGCATTATCCGACTGAAAACACTACCCCCGAAAGTTATGAGCTCTTCCGCGCACTCCGGGAAATGGTTGATTGCGGTTGCAAATGCGCCGTTATGGAGGTATCGTCGCAGGCGATGCTTATGGGCAGAGTGCGAGGAATACCGTTTTTTGTCGCCGTAATGACCAATCTCTCCCCTGACCATATCGGTCCGGGCGAGCATCCGGACTTTGAAAACTACAAAAACTGCAAAAAAGCTCTTTTCCCTCTTGCGGAAAATGCCGTCCTGAACGCCGATGACAGTTACTTCGGCGAATTTTCATCCGCATCAAGAAATGTCGTCACATACTCGATAAACTCCGAAAGCGACTTCCGCGCATCAGACATTTCCTCCCTTGCCATTGCGCTCGGAAAGAGCTTTTCGGTAACCTGCGGGGATACTTCCGCCCCAGTCTGTGTACCGCTTCCGGGCGATTTCTCCGTTTATAATTCCCTTGCGGCGATCGCGACGTGTTCTCTGCTCGGTGTAAGCATAAAGTCCTGCGCCGACTCCCTGCCGACGGTATCCGTCCCGGGAAGATTTGAGATTGTTGCGGTTCCCGGCAGCGCAAGCTTTGTCATCGATTATGCGCACAACGGCGAAAGCCTCGAAAAGGCAATCGATGCGTTGCGCGAATGCGACCCCGCCCGCCTGATTTGCCTTTTCGGCTCGGTCGGTTGCCGAACGCAGCTCCGTCGTAAAGACCTCGGAAAAGCGGCGTCGGATGCAGATTTCTGCATTATAACAAGCGATAATCCAAACACGGAAGACCCGGAAAAAATAATAGATGAAATTGCCGAAAACGTCGCTGCGCCATATGCAAGATTTGCAGACAGAGCGGATGCGATAAAATACGCCGTTGAAATTTCGGAACCGAGAGACATCGTTCTCCTTGCCGGCAAAGGACACGAAAATTATCAGCTGATAAACGGGCAAAAGCTCCCCTTCTGCGAAAAAGAGCTTATAATAAAATATTTAAGCGAGAAAATCAAAGTTTAAATATAAAAGGAAGTCCGAAAGGACTTCCTTTTGTTATGCACTTTTTTTGTTTTTTCCTTTGAAGAACGCCGGCATTTGCGCAAGCAAAACCGAAATGAAAACCAATGCGCAACCGATAAGCTCCCTCCCGCTGAGTCTTTCATCAAGAAGAAGCCAGCCCGCAACCGCAGAAAATACGGATTCAAGGCTGAGAACGATTGAAGCAACAGCAGGCTCTGCATATTTCTGACCGATAATCTGAAGCGTATATGCAATTCCGCTTGACACAATACCGGCAAAAAACAGCTCAAACTTGACAGAAAGCAAGCCCGAAATGTCATTGCTGCCTGAAATTATCATCCCCATACAAGAAAGCGCGCCACACACTACAAACTGAATAAACGAAAGAACAATCCCGTCCGCAAGCGGAAAACACGAAACGGCGATTATGTGTGCCGTATAGCAAACGGCGCATATGAGAAGAAAAATATCCGCCTTGTATATTCCGGAAATGCCTCCCGAAAAACAAAGCATATACATTCCGCCTATACATCCGACGACCGAGACCCAAACGAGCAAATGCGGTTTTCTCCCGAAAAATATCGCCGCAACAGATACCATAACAACGTATGTAGCCGTCAGAAATCCGGCTCTGCCCGAAGCCGCAACACCCTCCGGATACATTTCTATACCAAACTGCTGAAAATTAGTTGCGCCGAAAAGCAAAATTCCGCATATGATTCCCCCGACAACAGTCTGTCTGCGCGAATATGCGGCAGGACTTGTCGACTTCTTTTTTATGTATATCAGCTTTCTCACGCCGATAACCACAAGCAAAAAGAGCGCCGCAATAACCGCCCTTCCCATATTGAAAGTAAAAGCGCCGACTGCCCCCGAAGCGGACTTCTGCGCAACAAAAGCCGTACCCCATATCAAAGCCGTTATGAGCAATATGAGGCTTCCCTTTATATTTTTCATCATTATTTCCTCAAAAAACAGACTCCGCAAAGCGGCATTTGCTATTCTAATATATTTTGTCGATTTTTGCAAGAGGTTTTTCCCTTTTCAAAAAAAATTCCTGCCCGCGACACCGCAAGCAGGAATTTTTGCTTATAACAATTTTTAATGGAGAAGGAATTATCTCTGACCTTTGTCGTAAGGTATGCCCTCCGCCTTCGGCGCGCGGGATTTCTTTGATGTGAACGCAAGAACCAGAAGTGAAATGATATAAGGCATCATTACATATATCTGACTCGGTATTTTAAGCGAGGCGAGAATCGGGATTGCCTCTCTTACGTTCGAAAGAGCTCTGAAAGCACCGAAAAGCACTGCCGCAAGGGCGATCTTTATCGGTTTCCATTGGCCGAAGATCATAACGGCAAGGGCAAGGAAGCCGAAGCCTCTGACGCCGTCCTCGAATTTCCATTCGCTTACGCCGGCTGTAATATATGCCAGACCGCCAATACCGCCGAGCGCACCGGAGATAAGCACACCTGCATATCTCATCTTATAAACATCGATACCGACGCTCGCCGCCGCCTGAGGGAATTCTCCGCAGGCCATAAGGCGAAGTCCGAACTTTGTCTTATAAAGCGTTATATAAGCCGCAACAAGCAGGATGACCGTTATTATCGCAAGCCAGCTGAGCTCAAAATACTTGCCTATGCGTATCATAAACGCTTCCTTCGGCTTGATATATTCAACTACCGATGAAACGTTGCTTGAGTTCTTTGCCGTGTTTATCGCCTTGATTATTACAGTTGCCGCCGCTGTTGCAAGCATATTCATCGCCGTTCCGACGATTGTCTGATCTGCATTGAAATTGATGCAGGCAACCGCAAGCAAAAGCGAATATGCCATTCCGAAGACAATTGCCATAAGCAGCGAAAGCGCAATTATGACAAACGCCGAAGCGTTCGGAACGTGTTCTGCGAGGTATCTCATTGTGAGCGCACCGCCCATACCGCCGATAACCATTATTCCCTCAAGACCGAGGTTGATAACGCCAGAATGCTCCGAAAAGCAACCGCCAAGCGCAACCAAAGTCAGAACGGAAGCAAAAAATAATGTATATTGCAAAAGTAATGTCATTTATTTTCGCCTCCTTCGTTCTTATCTTCTTCAGCGGTTTCTTTCTCGGTTGCGAGCTTTTCAGCGTCTTCCCTCTTTGCGATTATCTTCTTCATAATATATTTCATAAAGAACACAAATCCGCAGAGATAAATGATTATTGCCGAGACAAGATCTGCTATCTGCCTGCTGTAAACCCTGAGGTCAAGGTTTGCTCCGCCCTCTGTTATGTGCTGAATAAAATATGAAGAGAATATCGAGCCTATCGGGTTAAGACCGCCGAGGAAAGCCGCCGCAATGCCGTTGAAGCCCATTCCGGGAACGGACGACTGACTGCAGTTCCATTGCTCAATGCCTGTAAGATAGAACATTGCTGCGCCGAAACCGGCAATAGCTCCGCCTATCGAAAGGGTAACTATCATATTTCTCTTTTCAGCCATACCGCAATATTTTGCGGCGTGTCTGTTGAAGCCTGTTGCTTTAAGCTCATAGCCGAACTTTGTTTTTTCGAGCACAATCCAGACAACAATCGCAACGATTATAGCAAGCGGAATCGCAATCGTCACATATTTGTTTCCGAAGAGAGTGTCAAGTCCGAGCGTCGGCAATATCGCCCCTCTGTTCACAGCCGCAAGGTTCTTTGTATAAGGGCTCGTCTCCTCCTTTACGCCTGTCAGGAGCATATTCATACAATAGAGAGAGATCCAGTTCAGCATAATGCCGCTGATAACCTCGTTTACGTTGCAATATGCCTTCAAAACACCGCTTATCGTCCCAAGAACGGCACCGCTCAGAGCGGCAACTATTATACAGAGCCACCAAGGCAGATTCCAGGCAAGCGCCGCATAAAGAGCGAACCCTGCTCCTATTGTATACTGCCCTGCCGCGCCGATGTTGAAAAGCCCGACCTTATAACAGAAAAGTATTGAAAGCGAGCAAAGTATCAGCGGAGCGGATTTAACAAGCGTACTGCCGAAATATTTCAGCTGAAGCGAGAATGTCTTATATGCGAAGAAGTTCTTCATCATATCGGCTATTGCCTTGCCCGCGCCTGCGGGATTTATGCACAAAAGCACGATAAATCCGATCAGAAGTCCGAGAACGACGCAGATGAGCGACGCAATAACAGCCTGAACGCCTTCGTTTTTAAAGAAAGATTTCTTGTTTTTATCCATTATTGGCATCTCCCCTCTTCGCTCCCGCCATATAAAGACCGAGCTCTTCTGTCGTCGTGGTTTTCGGGTCAAGCTCGCCGACAATCTCTCCCTCGTACATAACGAGGATTCTGTCCGGTACGCTCATAACCTCCTCAAGCTCAAGCGATACCAAAAGCACTGCCTTGCCCGCATTTCTCATCTCAACAAGTTTTTTATGAATGAATTCTATCGCACCGACGTCAAGTCCCCTCGTCGGCTGAACGGCAACAAGCAACTCGGGGTCCTTGTCTATCTCCCTTGCAACTATCGCCTTCTGCTGGTTACCTCCGGACATACTTCTCGCCGTCGTCACAGCGCCCTGACCCGAGCGTATATCGAACTGGTCGATCAGCGTTTCCGTGTATTTTCTTATATTTTCTTTGTTCAGAAATCCGAATTTATCTGTAAATTCCGGCTCGAAATATTTCTGAAGAACCATATTGTTTTCAAGAGAATAGTCAAGAACAAGCCCGTGCTTATGTCTGTCCTCCGGAATATGGCTCATTCCGGACGTACTGCGCTTTCTTATCGACGAATGTGTTATATCCTCGCCGCAAAGAGTAACCGTTCCGCTCTTTACCGGCTCAAGACCCGTTATACCGTAGACAAGCTCCGTCTGCCCGTTTCCGTCAATTCCCGCAATGCAGACGATCTCTCCGGAGCGGACGTTGAACGAAACGTTCTTGACGGCATCCTTCTTATGAAGCCTGCTTGCGACTGTCAGATTTTCAACGGAAAGAACAACGTCGCCGGTTTTCATATCGTCCTTATGAACGGTAAGCTCAACGTCGCGTCCGACCATCATCCTCGAAAGCTCTTCCTTTGTTGTGTCCTTGATGTCAACCGTACCGATATATTTTCCCCTGCGGAGAACCGTGCATCTGTCCGCAACCTCCATAATCTCATTGAGCTTATGAGAGATGAAGAGGATTGACTTGCCTTCGTTTGCGAGCCTGCGCATAATCTGCATAAGCTCACCTATCTCCTGCGGAGTCAGAACGGCGGTCGGCTCGTCAAAAATAAGTATTTCGTTATCGCGGTAAAGCATTTTGAGAATTTCCGTTCTCTGCTGCATACCAACGGTTATATCTTCAATTATTGCATCGGGATCGATGGCGAGTCCGTATGTTTCGGAAAGCGCAAGCACCTTTTCCCTTGCCTCCTTCTTTTTTATAAATCCGAATTTGTTCGGCTCAACGCCCAAAATTATGTTGTCCAGCACGGAAAAGCATTCAACGAGCTTGAAATGCTGATGCACCATTCCTATGCCGAGAGCGTTTGCGTCGTTCGGGTCGTTTATCTTTACCGGAACTCCGTCCTTCAAGATTTCCCCTTCTTCCGGCTGATAAAGTCCGAAAAGGACGCTCATCAGAGTCGATTTTCCCGCTCCGTTCTCGCCGAGCAGGGCGTGTATCTCCCCTCTTTTAAGCCCGAGGGTTATATTATCGTTTGCGATTATTCCGGGGAAACGTTTTGTTATGTTCCGCATTTCTATCGCATACGGTTGACTGTTTATATCCATTGGATAGACTCCTTCTGTTATTTTTAATTCGAACCGGCTTCATCAAAATAAAAACAAACGGGGGTGTTTTTTGACACCCCCGTGTCTTCTTACGTACCTACGCACATAAAGGTAGTCAATGCTTTATGCTTTTCAGTCTATTACTTTATGCTGCCCTGATTGTCAACTGTAGCGTTTGTTGTTGTAGGCATAACGTTTGTATCGCTGGAGTTGGATACCTTGATTGTGCCGTCAAACATAGCCTTAACAAGAGCCTTGTAGTCGTTCTGTGTGAACTTGCCCTCTGCCCACTGTGTGGATTCCATCGGGATCTGAACGTAGTTGATTGTGGGATCATCGCCGCTTACGAGGCCGAGAGTTGAAATCTTGCCTGCGTATTTGCTCCAGTTACCGTTGAGAACGATGTCTGTGAGTGTATCCTTTGTTGTAGGAGCGAGACCCTTCATAGCGGAAGTGACTGTCATTCCTTCGCCGTATGCGCCGTCAATTATAGCCTTCTGGTCAACGTCAACGCCGATAACCTTCTTGCCTGCCTTTTTAGCTGCTTCTGCTGCGGATTTATAGATACCGCCGCCGCAAGCAAATACGATTTCTGTATCGCCCTGATACCAAGTGTCCATCTTAGCTGTGATGTCAGCATCGCCGAAGAACTGTCCGCCGTATACATAGTTGATGTTTATCTGAACACCCATAGCCTTTGCAGCTGCGTCAGCGCCCTGAATAAAGCCGTAACCGTAACGGACAACTGCGGGAACTGCCATACCGCCGAGGAAGCCGAGCTTTGTATAGCCGAGCTTAACTGCTGCATAGCCTGCCATATAACCGCAGAGCTCTTCCTGATAGATAGCGCAGTAAACGTTGGACATATCAACATATTTGGAAAGATCCCAGTTATCGGGGTCATAGTCATACTTCTCGCCCTTAGCTGTAACGCCTGCTTCGAGAAGGTCGCCCTTTGCAACGTCAAGAGCAAAGAACTTAACATCTTTGTACTTGGGAGCTGTTTCAACGATAGCACCTGCAAAAGCGTAGCCGGGCATAACGATTATGTTATAGCCTTCGCCGACAGCCTTTTCGATCATAGCAACACGGGATTCTGTGTTATCGCCTGTGGGCTTGAAGTAGTTATAAGTGAGCTTGTTTTCTTCGCAGAATGCCTTAACAGCTTCCCACGTTGCCTGGTTGAAGGACTCGTCTGTGATGTCGCCGTAGTCGGTAATCATTGCGATCTTGTTATCGGACTTTGTATTGTCCTTACCGCAACCGACAAGCGCAAAGCAGCAAAGAGCCATTGCAACTGCCAGAATAATGGAAATAAATCTTTTCATTTGAATGAAGCCTCCATAAAAAATGTTTTAGGTTATTTATTAACCTCGTATATTGTATCACGTTGTTTGTCAAAAATCAATAAAATATTCACACTTTTTTCTTATTTTTTAGCTTTTTGAAACAATACAGCAACTTGCACTAAACAGAAAACGCTCCTTTGTCTAATTTGACAAAAGGAGCGTTATGTATTCTGCCTAAAAAAGCGTGCAACCTATTTTTTTGAAGAAAACTATCTTTTCCCGAAGCTGTTTTTCGTCAACCTTCAGCTTTTTTGCAAGACATTTTATACAAAGGCAATCCTCCTCCGGAGTTTCCCTGTATATCAGCCGACGGTAAAGCGCGGTCTCGTCGCAGGTCAGCTTTGAGCCGCATCCTTTGCAGTTGCTCATTTAACCTTTACGAGCTTCGCCGTAACGACTCTGCAGCCGCCCGCTTCAACGCGCAGGTCGATGAAGTCCTTAAATATACCGAGGTGCTCGCCGGTGAAAGCGTCAGTAGCGTCAAAGCCATAACCGCAGAGAGGATCGAGACCGATGTCGCTATACGGCATCATAACGTCTTTATCGACGTCATATGCGTTGAAGAAGCCGATTGCATATGTGCCATCCGCAAGGTGCTTGAAGAGGGAGAAGTTTTCCTTCTGACCTCTGTTATCTCCGACGATTATCGGAGGACGAGCGTCTTCGTCGCGACAGATTGAAATAAGGGCCTTGTTTGTGATAAGTTTTTTCGTCTCTTCATCGATACTTCTTATGTCGCAACCGAGCATAAGAGGAGCGGAAAGCATACACCATATCGCAAAATGATAACGGTAGTTTGCCGCAGTGCAGCCCTGCCCGAAGCCGATATTGCCCTTTCCGTAAAGCCCTGCGACAAGCATATCGATATCGTTAAAGCAACCGGGAGCGGAATAGCAGAATTTGTCCTTTTCCTTTGTTACTATGTTCTTTATCGATTCAAACGTGTCCGTTATGTCACCCGTTGTTCTGTACATATGCGCGCCGACGGAGCGAGCCCATTCGTGAACATTCTGATTACCCCAGTTGCAGGCGGAGAAAAGGATTTCCCTGCCCGTCGAGCGGAGAGCGAGAGCCATTCTGTTGTATGACTGATAGCTCGGACTGCCGGGATGATAGCAGTTGTCGTATTTAAGAAGATCTATACCGACGCTCGCAAAGTAGTTTGCATCGTCAAATTCGTGACCGAAGCTGCCGGGATACCCTGCGCAGGTCTTAACACCACAACAGGAATACATACCGAATTTCAGCCCTTTTGAATGAACGTAGTCTGCAACGGCTTTCATTCCGTTCGGAAACTTTTTCTCGTCAGCAACGAGCATACCGTTTTCGTCGCGCTCTTTTTTGCTCCAGCAATCATCGATTACAAGATACTCGTATCCCGCGGCAAGATAACCGTCACTAACCATTTTATCCGCCGTGTCTTTTATGAGTTGCTCGTTTATATCATCTGTGAATGTGTTCCAGGAGTTCCAGCCCATAGGCGCTCTGCTTGCAAGCATTTTTTATACCTCGTTTTTAATTTGGTGTTGAAGTAAATATATCATATCCGAAACGAAAAGTCAACATCAAATGACGTTATCGCAATACAAAAAGGAGCAAAAATCCGCTCTCTTGCGTTGAAAATGTGAAATTTGTACAATGCAATTACAGAAGTTCATTTTGTCTACTTTTCTTTTCAGATAACAAACCAAAAAGGAGCAGTAACCCGCTCCTTTGATAAAAATATAAAGTTTGTTCAAACAAATAACTAAAGTTTCTTTTGCCTTCTTTTCTTTTCACATAACAAATCAAAAAGGAGCGGCAAATCCGCTCCTTTGATAAAATAAAAATATAAAGTTTGCACAAACCAATAACTAAAGTTTCTTTTGCCTACTTTTCTTTTCAAAGAAAAGTAGGTTAATAGTCTATGACGACCATCTGATGACATTCGAACTTGTCAACCGTGTAAGTAAGGACGCCGTCCGAATAGTCAAAGTCGATGTCCTGCATCTGCGGCGCAAGGTATACCCTCTTCGGCTTTGTATAGAGCTTGAGAGTTACCTCCGTACCGTAAACCGGGACTATATCCTCGATTATCTCAACCTTCTGTCCGCGCTTGACGGGCGTTGCATAGAGAAGATGATTTACATACCTGTGCTCGTCGTACTGATCCATAAGAGTCACAACTCCGAGCGAGCCGAGGTTTGTTGTCAGCGTTTTTTCGTCTCCAAGGAGAACGTCAATAACGTGTTCAACGACTCTCTTTGCTATAAGCGAGCCTTTGAGCGCATATTCCGTAAACAGCTTGAACGAAATATATGCGCCGTCCTCTCCGAGCGTGACCGCCGGATACGTTTTCGTCGGGTCGTTAGGCGTCTGTGCGTGCGAGGAGAAATGGAATGTCGTGCGATTGAAATACGGATTTTCTCTGCCGGCAAGAACCTCGCCCGTAGCATCTATATCGTAGCAGGGCTGATAAATGACGTATGCGGAGTTATAGAGCCCCTCCATCTCAAATTCGGGACGGATATATGCGGGATTATATTCGCATTCGCCGTTGAACTCTGCGCCGAGGTCGAAAGCGAAGCCGCTTCCGTCCGCATAGAGACCCGAGGTACCGGAAGCAAGGATTTTGCCGCCACCCTCCGTGAAGGCTTTCAACTTTCTCGCGGTTTCGCCGTCAAGCATAGAATCGTCTGTAAGTATGATGAGCTTGTATTTGCCGAAGTCGCCCTCCGTGTCCACAACGTCAAACAGATATTTTCCTTCAAGCAAAATTCTGCTCGCGCCCGTCGTTCCCATCCAAGAAAGTCGACCGGGGGAAGGCTTTCCGGGGTTCATATGATAGAAAAGGGCTTCCTGGGAGAGCACCGCAATATCTGCAACCGACTCAACATTGTCAAGCCAGGGCTCCTTTTTCTCTATTTCCGAATATGCCTCGCCTATGAGCTTATATGTCGCCATATCCATCGCACCGAGCGGATGAAGCTGGTCGCCTATTGACATTTTCGCGCCGTTTGCGGCGGAAAGTGCTGTTTCATAGCGGAGGGCGTTCGGATGCTTGAAGCCGCCGAATTCTCCCCAGGAAAGATGAAACTTGCCAGTCATACCGAGGAAATCAAGTCCGAGCGTTCTTGCATAAGCCGCAGACATCGGGAAATGGTCATAGCCCCAACCGCCTGTCGGCAGACTTTCAAGCTCAAGATGCGAGTTTGCAAAGGTAAAGTCCCTATGACCGCACTGAATGTGTCCCGCATTATGGAAAACGGGCAGTCCGGGCTTGTATTTGTCGATCGCCTCTCTTACGCGCTTTGTGTAATTGAGATAGGTCTCAACACCCATTCTGTAAGCGTTTTCTTCGTTATAAGGGTCTTCCCCTCTGTCAAGCATTTTCTTCACACAGCTCTGACAATAGCAAGGCAAAGCGCCGACTATATCAAGGAAAATACCGTCGCAATCATACTTTTGAACAACCTCCTCAACCTGCGCAATCAGATAGTCAAGATACGGCGTGTTCATACACATACGGTGATATCCCGGTTTTGTGAAGTTTTCCGTCCAATAGAAGGTTTCGTCGGGGTTGCGCATAAGCCATTCCGTATGCGGACGCGCCATTTTTTCATCAAGTCCCGCAGAGATATAAACCGGAGTCTTTACGCCGATTTCGTGTGCTGCGGCGATCTGTTCGCCGAGGAGGTCAAAATCCAGATGCGGGTGCATTTCGCACGTTTCCGAGGGAAAATACGCCCAGCCGTGATGACATTTTGCAAAAAGTGTTATCGAATTTACGTGTCCTTCACGGAGAGCCTTCTGGAATTGCCCCTTTGAAAATCGGGAGCCTATTCCCTCTATCTCACCGCTCGTGTGAAAATCAAGGTGTACCTGTCTGAAATTCATATCGGTTTCTCCTTATCTCGCGATCTCTTCCATTATATAAGCTTCGAGAATGTCGCCTTCTTTTATATCATTGAATTTATCAAGTCCGACACCACATTCATAGCCGGACGCAACTTCTTTTACGTCGTCCTTGAAACGGCGGAGAGATGAAATCTTATCCTCGAATATAACAACGCCGTCGCGTACTACGCGGATAAGCGAAGCGCGCGTAATCTTGCCGTCCTGAACGTATGAGCCGGCGATCGTACCGACGTTCGGAACGTGAATCGTTTGTCTGACCTGTGCGTGACCGAGAACATTTTCGCGGTAAACGGGCTTGAGCATACCCTTGATAGCAGCTTCAATCTCCTCAATGCACTCATAAATAATTCTGTATGTGCGAACGTCAACGCCCTGCGCCTGCGCAGAGTCGAGCGCCGCCTTATCGGGACGGACATTGAAGCCGACGATGATCGCATTTGACGCATTTGCGAGCATAACGTCGTTTTCCGTTATACCGCCGACACCCGTATGAATAACGTTGACCTTGACCTCGTCATTCGAGAGCTTGACAAGCGAAGCCTTGACAGCCTCTGCCGAGCCTCTGACGTCCGCCTTGACAACGATATTGAGATCCTTTACGCCGTCTTTGATCTGCGCAAAGAGATCATCGAGGTTGACCTTTGCCGACGCGGAGAATTCCGCTTCTTTTTCTTTTGTTCTGCGCTGTTCCGCAAGTTCTCTTGCCATTCTTTCATCTTCAACAGCGTTCATTTCGTCGCCTGCGGACGGAACGTAGTCGAGACCGACAATCTCGCAAGGAACGGAAGGCTCCGCGCTCTTCATAACCTTGCCGTTTTCGTCTCTCATCATACGTACCCTGCCGACAGCCGTGCCGACGATAACCGTATCTCCCTGATGAAGCGTACCGTTCTGAACAAGTACGGTTGCAACAGGTCCGAGACCCTTTTTCAGGCTCGCTTCGATGACGATACCCTTCGCTCTGCGGTTCGGGTTGGCTTTCAGCTCCTTCATTTCCGCAATAAGAAGAACATCTTCAAGAAGATCGTCGATACCCGTTTTTCTTATAGCCGAAACGGGAACGCACATAACATCGCCGCCCCATTCCTCGGGAACGAGGTCGTATTTTGTCAGTTCCTGCTTGATTCCCTCCGGATTTGCGCCGGGTTTATCCATTTTGTTTATTGCAACTATTATCGAAACGCCTGCGGCTTTTGCGTGGTTGATAGCTTCAACGGTCTGCGGCATAATGCCGTCGTCCGCCGCAACAACAAGTATCGCAATATCTGTCGATTTTGCGCCCCTCGCTCTCATTGCCGTGAACGCCTCGTGACCGGGCGTATCGAGGAATGTGATATATTTATCGCCAATCTTTACTCTATAAGCACCGATAGACTGCGTGATGCCGCCTGCTTCACCTGCCGTAACGTGTGTGTTGCGGATAGCGTCAAGAAGCGACGTTTTGCCGTGGTCAACGTGACCCATAACGCATACAACAGGGGGACGTTCTTCGAGAGTTTCGCTTGAATCTTCGGCATCCTCTGAGAAGAGCTTCTCTTCAATCGTTACAACGACTTCCTTTGAAACGACAACGTTCATCTCTTCACCGACGAGGAACGCCGTATCGTAATCGACGTTCTGGTTTGCCGTTGCCATAACGCCGAGTCCCATCAGCTTTTTCATAAGTTCGCCGACTGTAACTTTGAACTTTGCGGCAAGCTCGGAAACCGTAATCTCGTCGGGAACCGTAACCTTGAGCGGCTGCTTTTTGATCTTTTCAAGCTCTGCCTTGCGGAGCTTTGCAAGAGCGGCTGCGTCCTTATCGTTGCGTCTCGAAGCATAAGGATTTTTGCCGTTCTGAGGCTTCTTGCCAACCTTCTGCTTATCCGGAACATTTGACCTTCTTGCAGATTCGGGAACAAAGTTTTCAAGTCTTTCATCATATTTGGAAAGATCGACAGAGCTTGCTCTCGTATCGATGACTCTTGTCTTTCTTGCAGCTTCGACGCTCTCCCCGCCGCCTCTCATTTCGGCTTTTTTGGGCTGCTGTGCGGGTGCCGCTGCGGGGGTCTCTCTCTTGACCTCCGGCTTCTTCGGCTGATTCTGCTGTGCCGGACGGGCAAATCTGTCTGCCGAGCGGCTCGCACCTCTTTCCGCCTGCTGCGGGAAATTCACCTTCGGAGGGTTCTGCGGCTGGCGTGCGGGACGGTTTTCCGTCTGCTGCGCCGGCTTCTGAACATTCTGCTGCGGAGCCTGCGATTTCGCGGGCTGTGCAGACTGAGCCCCCTGCGGCTTTTGCTGAGTTGTCTGCGGCTGGGGTGTTTTCTGTTCTGCCTGCGATTTCGGCTCCTCCGGCTTCTTTTCTGCGGCAGTTGCTTTTTCTGCAGGCTTTTCCTCTTTTATCTCTTCCTTCGGGCGGTCAATATCCGCTTTTCCGGAAAGGTAATCTCCCATATTTTTTATCTGATTATCAGTCGTAAGACTGTCAAAAAGCAAGGAAAACTCAACAGGGTCAAGAGTCCCCGTAGATGTTTTGCCCGCTACACCGCTCTTTGTGAGCGCTTCAAGCAGATCCTTACTTTTCATATTCAGGTCTTTTGCAAGGTTATTTATTCTGATCTTCTGTGTTGAAACCATTCATTGTACCTCCTTATGAGTACTGTCAAAGATTGGCGGATATAAGTTTGATGAAGTTTTCATCGCTGATACCGACGCAGGCTGTCGCCGTTTTGCCGATCGCTCTGCCGAGTTCATCCGGCGTCGCGGCAATGTATTCAAGCCGCACGACGTAATGCAAGACGCAGTTTGATATGCGTTTTTTTGTATTGTCAGAGGAGCTCTCGCTCGCTATAACGAGCTTAACATCCCCGCTTCTGACAGCGTCGCAGACCATTTCCGTTCCGATTGTAATTTTTCCTGCTTTTCTTGCCAGTCCGATGAGCGAAAGCAACTTCGCCATATTTCTGTTTTCTCCGTCAACCATTTTCTATTTCTTTCTCAAGCCTTTCATAAACTTCGTCCGTTATAGAACAACCAAGCGAAACGGGAAGCCTTTTTCTTGCCTTTTTAAGACAATCGGCACTGGGGCAAATATATGCGCCCCTCCCCGATTTCTTTCCCGTCCTGTCCAGCTCCGCCGTCTGACTTTCGGCAGGTCTGACTATCCGGATAAGCTCGCTTTTCGGTCGTTTTGCTCTGCAACCGACGCATTGACGCTCGGGAACTTTCTTTGCGTTTTCCATTTGTCCGATCCTTCCCGATCAAACCGATTTAATATCAATTTTAAGTCCCGTAAGTCTTGCGGCAAGGCGTGCGTTCTGACCTTCCTTGCCTATTGAAAGCGAAAGCTGTTCGGGCGCAACAAGCACCTTGCAGCTGCGTTCACCGTCCATTTCAACACTCTTGACCTCTGCGGGAGAAAGAGCCGCGCTGACATATTCTTCGGGCTTTTCGCTGTATCTGACAACATCGATCTTCTCGCCGTTCAGCTCTCTTATGATCTCTCCGATACGGCTGCCCCTGTTTCCTATGCAGGAGCCGACCGGGTCGACGGATGCGTCACGAGATTCAACCGCAATCTTCGTTCTTGAGCCTGCCTCTCTCGCAACTCCGCGTATAACAACCGTTCCGTCCTGAATTTCGGGAACTTCAAGCTCAAAAAGTCTCTTGACAAGCCCGGGATGTGTGCGCGAAAGCGTTACGATCGGTCCTTTGAGCTCGTTTTTAACTTCCATAACGAAAACCTTTATATGGTCGCCGACGAAAAGCTGCTCTCCGGGTATCTGCTCGCCTTTGAGAAGCACCGCCTCGCTTGTGCCCGTATCAACTATTGCGTTACCGTTGACAGGGTCCATACGGATAACAGTTGCGGAAATAACTTCTTCCTTCTTGCTCTCATATTCCCTTATAACCATCGTTCTCTCGGCTTCTCTTATGCCCTGAACGATTATCTGTTTTCCGCTCTGTGCGCTGAGTCTGCCGAAAGCCTTTGTCTTGACCTCCGTTTCAACCGTGCCGCCGAGGGCGTACTTCTTGCTTATCGCCTTTGCGTCCGCAAGCGAGATTTCAAGCTCGGGGTCTGTGACCTCTTCGACTATATTCTTTACTCTGACAACCTTGACATCTCTTTTTGCGGGATCAAGAATAACCTTTATATTGCAGTTCTCGCCTATCTCTCTCTTGAGCGCGTTTGCAAGCCCCGCCTCGATTTTCTCTATAAGGTATTCCTGCGGGATGCCCTTTTCTTTAACTATCAGATCAAGGGCTGTAAAAAATTCTGTGTTCATTTTTGATGTAAGCCTTCCTTCTGTAATTTATTCTATATCGGTAAAGTCAAAAAATACATTTGCCTTCGCCGTTTTTGATATTTCAAACGTTTTTTCCGTGCCGTTTGTTTCAATTGTAAACTTCTCATCGTCGGAGGAAAGAAGCTGTCCTCTGTATGCCTTGTTTCCCGTTTCGTCCGGAGAATAAAGTCTGACCTCTATCTCCTCGCCTATGCACGCCGCAAAGTGCGCAGGCGTGCGAAGGGTTCTCTCAAGCCCCGGAGAGCTGACCTCAAGCGTATAATTCTGCTCGATCGGGTCTGCCTCGTCAAGCAAGGGACTTATCGCCCTGCTGACCTTTTCGCAATCGTCAATATCGATGCCGTCGTCCGAGTCGATTGTAATGCGAAGATACCATCCCGCACCTTCCTTGACAAACTCAACATCCCATATCCGGTATCCGAGCTCTTCAACGCAGGGCGTGATTATTTTCTCCGCGGTTGACGCTATATTTGCTGTTTTCGCCACGTTTTTTCCGCCTTTCAAAAAGTATTCAAACAAAGAATTGAGACCGGGTTTCGACCGGTCTCAATGTCCTTTCTCTATTCTGACATTATTATATCATAATCAATTTAAGATTGCAATACCTTTTTTGCATTTTTCCCTGTGACCAACAACTTTTTTGCGGCATATTATAGATTGAAGCGCAAACAGATCGATAAAGAGGAGTCCCGAAAATGAAAATTATTGTCATAAAATCGCCAAAGCTCCTTTCTCCCCTGCTGAAAAAGATATTCGGGAGAAAAAAACGCAGAAAATAGCTTCTGCCGCATAAGTGTCGTCGCAAAGAGAAATATCCTCTTTTCTTCGGCAAAACAAAATGAAGCCCCTTGCGGAGCTTCATTTTTTTAACTTATATTTTTAATTATACAAGCTTGATAAGTGCCATTTCGGCAGCGTCACCGCGACGGGGTCCGAGCTTATAGATAGCTGTGTAACCGCCGTTTCTATCGGAATATGCGGGAGCGATCTCGTCAAAGAGCTTCTTTACAACATCTTCCTTTGTGATGTATGAAAGAGCCTGGCGGCGAGAAGCGAGAGTGTTTGTCTTGCCGAGAGTGATCATCTTCTCAGCCATACATCTTACTTCCTTTGCTCTTGTAAGAGTTGTTTCTATCGAACCGTTTTCCAAAAGATAAGTGACCATTCCGCGAAGCATAGCGTTTCTATGCGCAGTCACTCTGCCGAGTTTTCTGGTTCCGGGCATATTGTTTTTCCTCCTTTTCCCTATTTTTCATAAGGACTTCAGTATGTGCAGCTTTTTTAGTTCACAAAAGAAATCAGTCCTCTTCCTTCCGCAGGGTAAGTCCGAGCGAATGGAGTTTCTGGATGACTTCTTCGAGCGATTTTTTGCCGAGGTTTCTGACCTTTATCATATCCTCTTCGGTCTTGCTGGTCAAATCCTCGACCGTATCGATGCCCGCGCGCTTCAAACAGTTGAAGCTACGAACGGACAGGTCAAGCTCCTCAATGGTCATCTCAAGTACTTTTTCTTTCTTGGTTTCTTCTCTTTCAACCATTATCTCCGCTCTCTTTGCTTCTTCGGAAAGATCAACAAAGAGATTGAGATGTTCGTTGAGTATCTTGGCTCCGAGCGATACAGCTTCTCTTGCGGAGATTGTACCGTTCGTCAGCACGTTAATTGTGAGTTTGTCAAAGTCTATGCTGTTTCCTACACGTGTGTTTTCAACGTTGTAGTTTACGTTATAGACCGGGGTGAAAATCGAATCGACGAAGATCACTCCAAGCTGACCTGATGAATAATCCTGCTTGTTTTTCTCCTGAGATACATAGCCTGAGCCGTGATCGAAGGTGAGATCCATATGGAAACGAACGCCTTCGCTGACTGTTGCTATATGATGCTCGGGATTAAGAATCTGCAATTCGTCGTCGCAAATGATGTCTCCCGCCGTAACGTCGCACGCGCCCGTTACGTCAATGGAAACCGTCTTTGCAGAATTTGAAAAGAGCTTTGCCGTTATACCCTTGACATTGAGAACTATTTCGCAAACGTCCTCCTTAACGCCGGGGACTGTTGATATTTCGTGAAGAACATCCTTGCCGCCGCCGCTTATGCGAATGCTTACGACAGCCACGCCGGGGAGCGAGCTGAGAAGCACTCTGCGAAGAGAGTTGCCGAGCGTTGTTCCGTAGCCTCTTTTGAGAGGCTCGACTACGAACGTTCCGCTTCTTCCGTCATCGCTTGTGTCAACTGCTGTGATATTCGGCTTTTCTATCTCGATCATTGATTAACCCTCCTGTAAATTTTTTATGCACTCGCCGTGCATTCTGTTGCGGCACCGCCTGCGTTCCCGATAAACCGTTCCGCAGGGCGGCGTCGGAGGCAAATTATTACTTGGAGTACAACTCGACGATGAGATGCTCCTGGAACGGGAAGTCGATGTCTTCTCTTGCGGGAAGATTTACAACCGTTGCCTTGGCATTTGCTTTATCGACGTCAAGCCAGCTCGGGAAAACCTTGTTATCCATAAGCTCAAGCAGAGATTTGATTTTTTCGGAATCGCGGGAGGAATCGCAGAGAGCGATAACGTCACCCTTCTTTACGATGATTGAAGGAATGTCCGCTTTCTTTCCGTTGATTGTGAAGTGTGAATGGAGAACGAGCTGTCTTGCTTCCTTGCGGCTTTCAGCAAGTCCCATTCTGTAAACAACGTTATCAAAACGTCTTTCAAGGAGGCAAAGAAGATTTTCACCTGTCTGACCTTCTTTTTTAGCAGCCATCTCATAGTATGATCTGAACTGTTTTTCAAGAACGCCATAGTATCTTTTAGCCTTCTGCTTCTCACGAAGCTGCATATAGTACTCTTTGCCTTTTTTAACCTGTGCTGCGCCGTGCTGACCGGGAGCTGTTCCGCGGCGAGTTACGGGGCACTTATCAGTCAGGCAGCGCTCACCCTTGAGGAAGAGCTTTGTGCCCTCTCTGCGGCACATTCTGCACACAGGACCTGTATATCTTGCCATAGTGTATAGTACCTCCAATTATTATTTCAGACACGTCTGATCTTGGGCGGTCTGCATCCGTTGTGCGGAACAGGTGTTACGTCGCGGATAAGCGTTACTTCAAGACCGACAGTTGAAAGAGCTCTGATTGCAGACTCTCTGCCCTGACCGGGTCCCTTAACGTAAACCTCAACACTCTTCATTCCGTTATCAACAGCGATCTTGCCTGCTGTTTCGGCAGCCATCTGAGCCGCGAAAGCCGTAGACTTCTTTGAACCTCTGAAACCGAGCTCGCCGGCAGATGCCCACGATACTGCGTTTCCGTTCATATCTGTGATAGTAACGATTGTGTTGTTGTAAGTTGCACGGACGTGAACTGCGCCTTTTTCGACGTTCTTACGTTCGCGGCGCTTTTTGACTGCCTTTTTTGCTACTGTTTTAGCCATCTGTTCGTCACTCCTTATTTCTTCTTATTCGCGATCGTCTTAGCTTTACCTTTTCTTGTTCTCGCGTTGGTCTTTGTTCTCTGACCGCGGACAGGCAAGCCTTTTCTGTGTCTGACGCCACGATAGCAACCGATTTCGATCATTCTCTTTATGTCAAGAGCAACCTCGCTGCGGAGAGCACCCTCAACCTTGTGCGAATTTTCGATTTCGTCGCGGAGCTTTGAAACGTCATCTTCTGAAAGATCCTTGCAGCGGATATCGGGGTCGATTCCTGTTTTAGCGAGGATCTGATTTGATGTTGTTCTGCCGATACCGTAAATATAAGTGAGACCGATCTCAACTCTCTTCTGGTTCGGAAGTTCAACGCCAGCTATACGAGCCATTTAATTGTACCTCCCTTTCCTGCTTAACCCTGTCTCTGCTTGTGCTTGGGGTTTTCGCAGATTACCATTACGTTGCCGTTTCTTTTGATTATTTTGCATTTTGAGCAAATTTTCTTAACGGAAGGTTTTACTTTCATTGTATATTACCTTTCCTTTCAGCTTTGATTATTTTCGCTTGGAAGTCTCCACGTGATGCGACCCTTTGTAAGGTCGTAAATGGAAACCTCTATCGTGACACGGTCGCCCGGCACGATTCTGATATAGTTCATTCTGAGTTTTCCCGAAAGCTGCGCGGTCACTATATGACCGTTCGGGAGCTTGACTTTGAAGGTCGTGTTCGGCATAGCCTCAACAACGGTTCCCTCAAATTCTATAACATCGTCTTTTGGCATTGATTTCCCTCCTGAATGTCTCTCATTCAACTTTTGTAAGAAGCTCAGGCTCGCCGTCGGTTATTGCAACGGTGTGTTCATAATGAGCGGAGAGTGAACCGTCAACGGTTACAACCGTCCAGTCATTATCAAGCACTCTTACCTCGTGACTGCCTGCTGTTATCATCGGCTCTATCGCAATCGTCATACCGGAGAAGAGCCTCGGTCCCCTGCCGCGTGTTCCGAAATTCGGAACTTCGGGGTCCTCGTGAAGCTCTCTGCCAACGCCGTGACCAACGTATTGACGGATAACTCCGTATCCGAGCGACGTTGCGTAGCCGCAGATTTCGGCGCCGATATCACCTATTCTCGCGCCGTTTCTTGCCATTGCGACACCACGGAAAAAGCTCTCGCGGGTTCCGTCTATCAGGGCTTGCGCCTCATCAGATATCTTGCCAACCGCAAAAGTGTTTGCGCTGTCGCCATTGAAGCCTCGGTAGCAAGCGCCGACATCTATCTTGACAATGTCGCCCTCGCGGAGTACGCGATGCTTGCTCGGTATCCCGTGAATGACTTCATCGTTTATGCTGATGCACGCGCTGCCCGGAAAGCCGCCGTAACCGAGAAACGTGGGTCTTGCCCCACAGCGTTCGATAAACTCTCTTATGACCGTATCGAGATAAGCCGTTGTAACGCCTTCTCTGATATGGTCGCGTGCTGTGAGAATCGCTTCTCCCGTTATTCTACCGGCTTTTCGCATCAATGCCAGCTGTTCGCTGTTTTTAATTGATATCATAGGTAATTAACCTCTGAATTTCTCAATCGCGGCAAGCGTGAGTGCCGTTGTATCGGCAACCTGCTCCTGCCCTTCAACCGTAACCAGCTTGCCCTTCGAAGCATAATATTCCTTCAAAGGCTCTGTCTGGTCGTGGTAAACGTGGAGTCTTTCCTTTACAACATCGGGGACGTCGTCCGCGCGTGTGTAAAGCTCGCCGTCACACTTGTCACATTTTCCTTCGGATTCCGATGGATTATAGAGGATGTGGTATGTGCTGCCGCACTTTTTGCAAAGTCGTCTGCCGCCCATACGCGCCACTATCTTTTCGTCCGGAACCTCAATGCTTATTACGAGATCCATATTAACGCCCATAGCGTCAAGTGCCTGCGCCTGCGGCACCGTTCTCGGAAAACCGTCAAGGATAAAACCGTTTTTGCAATCGTCGTCTTTCAAACGATGCTCGATTATACCGATAACAACGCTGTCCGGAACAAGGTCGCCCGCGTCGATATAACTCTTTGCGGACTTGCCGAGCTCGGTTCCTTTAGCCATAGCCTCACGGAGCAAGGCGCCTGTGGAGATTGTCGGAATGTTGTACTTTTCCGAAACTATTTCCGCCTGTGTGCCTTTGCCTGCGCCGGGAGCTCCCAAAAACATAAGTTTCATAGCATTTCCTCCCTTAAATCACGTTTGTAGCCCCGCATTTCCCCGCCGCATTCGCAGCGGGAAAATACGAAAGTATTTCTTACTGAAGGAATCCTTTGTAATGGCGCATAGCCATCTGGGATTCCATATCTCTGACCGTCTCAAGCGCAACGCCCACAACGATGAGGAGCGAGTTGCCGGAGAAGGAAACAACGCCGATACCGACTGAGAAGATCTCTGTCGATATAATGTTGATTACCAGCGGTACGCACGCGATTATTCCGAGGAAGAACGCGCCCATAAGCACCACTTTGTTAAGTACTTTCTGAATGTACTGAGCCGTGGGCTTTCCGGGACGGATACCGGGAATGGATCCACCCTGCTGCATAAGGTTGTTTGCAACCTCAACAGGGTTGAAGGAAATCGAAATATAGAAATACGCGAACGCAATAATCAGAACGAATAAAACGACTGCGTAAATCCAGTTGTCGGATGAAAGAGCACTCTGAAGTGCCGTTCCGAACTTGCTGAGCGACCCCTTATACTGCTGAACAAGGGCGATAATTGTTATGGGGAGAGAAACGATCGTCGTTGCGAAGATGATCGGCATAACGCCGGACATATTCAGCTTGATCGGAAGGTTCGAATTCTGACCGCCATACATCTTTCTGCCGACTACGCGCTTTGCGTACTGAACGGGGATACGTCTTTCTGCGTCTGTCATATAAACCATAAATACGATAGAAGCGAGAACTACGAGAACCGCAAGTACAGAAAGTACAACAGCAACAGCGACATATGAATTGTCTTTCGCGAGGTATTCTTCGATCTGCATTCTGAAGTTTGCAATCGTTGAAGGAACGCCGCAGAGAATGTTTGCAAAGAGTATCATAGAGATACCGTTGCCGATGCCCTGCTCGTCGATCTTTTCCGCGAGCCACATAATGAGCGAAGCGCCCGCTGTGTAGCAAAGGATGATCGTTACCGCGATAAAGTACGTTTCAAATTTGTTTGCGCCTGCCGTAACTACTTCGCCGTAGTACTGTGTCAGGTTGGGGTTGGTAAGCAGCTTATAATAGCCAAATGCCGTTATAAGCGCAAGAGCTACTGTGAGGTAGCGGGTAATTCTTTCGATTTTCTTTCTGCCTTCTTCGCCCTGCTTTGAAAGCTTTTCAAGAGCGGGAATGGCAACTGCAAGAAGCTGAATGACGATCTGCGCCGTAATGTAAGGCGAAACCGCAAGAGCGAAAAGCGTTCCCTTTGAGAAAGAGTCACCTGAAAGAATGTTGAGATAACTGAATATTGAGCCCGAACCGCCAAGCTCGGCAACCTTAAGGCTTGTTGCCGTAACGAACGGAACGGGGATTGCTGCGCCTATACGGTACAGCAGAAGAATGAAGAGCGTAAAGAGCATCTTCTGGCGGAGCTCGGGTATTGACCAAGCATTTCTCAGTGTCTTAAGCACTTATACCACCTCGCACTTTCCGCCTGCCTGCTCAATTTTTTCCTTTGCGGAAGCGGAAACGGCGCTAACCTTGACAGTGAGCTTCTTTGTAAGCTCGCCCTGACCAAGAACCTTTACTCCGTCAAGAGCCTTGCGAACGATCTTTCTGGAAACGAGCTCGTCTTCAGTAACCGTTGCTCCGTCTTCAAAGGCGTTAAGAGCTTTGACATTTACTATGGCATATTCGGTCGCGAATTTGTTATGGAAGCCTCTCTTCGGAAGTCTTCTGTAAAGCGGGATCTGGCCGCCTTCAAAGCCCGGACGAACACCGCCGCCGGATCTTGCATTCTGACCTTTATGTCCTTTGCCTGCTGTTTTTCCGTTGCCGGAGCCTGTGCCTCTGCCTTTACGCCAAGCGGGTGTGACAGAGCCCTCAGCAGGTCTGAGTTCATTAAGCTTCATTTGGGTTTTCCTCCTTATACTGTGAATTTTTTCGATACATTGATTTTTGCCAATGCTTAAACGTTTTCCACCTTGATAAGGTGAGCGAGTACTCTTGCTTTACCCAAAACGGAAGCGTCATTGTTCTGAACGGTTACGTCGCCGATCTTGTTGAGACCGAGGGACTTTGCCGTTGCTTTTTGGTTGGGCTTCGCACCGATAAGGCTGCCTGTGAGAGTAATTTTGATTTTTTCCATCTTCATTTACCTCCTCAGCCCTTGATATCTTCGCTTGTAAGTCCGCGAACGGCTGCAACCTGTTCTCTTGTGCGGAGAGCGCGGAGACCTTCAAATGTAGCCTTAACTACGTTTGTGGGGTTGCTGGAACGCAGGCATTTAGCTCTGATATCCTTGATTCCCGCCATTTCGACTACCGCACGGACTGTGCCGCCGGCAAGGACGCCTGTACCGGGAGCAGCGGGCTTAAGAAGCACCTGAGCTGCGCCGTAGCGACCGATAACCTCGTGGGGGATCGTTGTTCCCTTGAGGGAAACTTCGATGATGTTTTTCTTAGCGTCTTCAATACCCTTGCGAATTGCTTCGGGATATTCGCTTGCTTTTCCAAGACCGTAGCCAACGTGACCGTTGTAGTCACCGACTACCATAATAGCAGTCTGACGAGCGATGCGGCCGCCCTTGACGGTTTTGGAAACACGGTTTGTAGCAACTGTTCTCTCTGTAAGTTCGAGAGTTGCAGGATCAATTATTTTAGCCATGTTATTCCTCCTATCAGAATGCGAGACCGCCCTCACGGGCTCCGTCTGCGAGTGATGCGACTCTTCCGTGGTAAACATAACCACCGCGGTCAAATACTACATCTTTAATTCCTTTTTCAAGGGCTCTTTCAGCAATCTTCTTGCCGACGAGCTTTGCGGCATCCTTGTTGCCGCCGTAGTTTTCAAAATCCTTCTCGAGAGAGGACGCCGAAACGAGTGTTACGCCGTTTACGTCATCAATGATCTGAGCACTGATGTTTGCGAGAGAACGGTAAACACAAAGGCGCGGTCTTTCGGGAGTTCCTGAAATCTTCGCTCTGACTCTCTTATGGCGGGTCAGGCGAGCTTTATTGCTATCTTTTCTTGATACCATAATCGTCCGCTCCTTTCATTACTTACCGGTCTTGCCGGCTTTACGGCGAATCTTTTCGCCTGTATACTTAACACCCTTGCCGAGGTACGGTTCAGGCGGTCTCTTTTCACGGATCTGAGCTGCGATCTGACCGACAGCCTGCTTGTCGATACCGTGAACGACAACTACGTTTGAGTTCGGTACTTCAAATGTGATCCCGTTTTCTTCCTTGAAGATGATGGGATGTGAATAACCGAGCGAAAGCGTAAGAGTCTTGTTTGCGAGAGCTGCCTTGTAACCTACGCCGACGATCTCAAGAGTCTTTGAGAAGCCGTTTGTTACACCTTCAACCATATTGGCGATGAGTGTACGTGTAAGTCCGTGAAGGGCTCTGTATTCCTTGTCATCATTGGGGCGTTCAACTATGATGAAGCCGCCTTCGTTCTTTATAGAGATTCCGGAATGGAATGTCTCTGCAAGAGTACCCTTGGGTCCCTTTACCGTAACCGTGCTGCCGTTGATTGTAACTTCAACGCCTGCGGGAACAGCGATATGTTTTCTACCGATTCTTGACATATTCTCTCCTCCCTCCGATTACCAGACAAAGGCGATGATTTCGCCGCCGACACCAAGCTCGCGAGCTTTTTTGTCGGTCATTATGCCCTTTGATGTTGATACGATGGCAATGCCGAGTCCGCCGAGGACCTTGGGCATGTCTTCGCAGTTTGAATAAATACGAAGGCCGGGCTTGGAAACTCTGCGGAGTCCCTGGATTGTCTTTGTCTTACCCTTACCATATTTAAGAGTAATTCTGATGATTCCCTGTCTGCCGTCTTCGATGATCTGATAGCTCTTGATGTAACCCTCTGCAACAAGAATGTCAGCGATAGCTTTCTTCATATTGGAAGCGGGTACGTCAACCGTTTCGTGCTTTGCGTCATTCGCATTTCTGATACGGGTGAGCATATCGGCAATTACGTCTGAGATTTGCATTGTTATTTTCCTCCTTAATGCAAGTTTTCGCGGAACGTGTTTGCGTTCCGCCTTGCCTGCCGGATTTTCTCCGGCGGCGTGTCGGCGGTTAAAGCTCTTCGCTTTCCTTCCGACAAGATGGAGCGTTTACCGTGTTATTACCAGCTTGACTTCTTTACGCCGGGTATCTGACCCTTATAAGCAAGCTCACGGAAGCAGATTCTGCAAATGCCGTATTTACGGAGATATGCGTGAGGTCTGCCGCAGATTTTGCATCTTGTGTATTCTCTTGTAGAATACTTCTGAGGCTTCTGCTGTTTGAGTTTTAATGCTGTTCTTGCCATTTATTTTACCCCCATTATTTAGCAAAGGGAGCGCCCATCAGAGTGAGGAGCGTCTTTGCTTCTTCGTCTGTTGTTGCAGTCGTAACAAAGGTAATATCCATACCCATAATCTTCTCGACCTTATCGTATTCGATTTCGGGGAAGATGAGCTGCTCTTTGAGACCGAGCGAATAGTTGCCGCGGCCGTCAAAAGCGTTGGGATTGATACCGCGGAAGTCACGAACGCGAGGAAGCGCGAGGTTGAACAGTCTGTCCATAAATTCGAACATTCTGTCACCGCGGAGCGTAACCTTTGCGCCGATCTTCATTCCGGCTCTTACCTTGAAGTTTGCTACCGACTTCTTTGCGAATGTGGGTACAGCCTTCTGACCTGTGATATCGGTGAGATAACCGATAGCGAGGTCGATGACCTTCGGGTTGTCTTTGCCTTCGCCGCAGCCCATATTGATAACGATCTTATCAAATCTCGGTATCTGCATCGAGCTCTTGTACGAAAACTTCTTTGCAAGTTCCGGAGCGACTTCGGCTTTATAGAATTCTTTCAATCTTGCTGCCATTTCATCTTACCTCCATTAAAACTTGCTGCCGCATTTTGCGCAAACGCGGGTCTTGACTATTTTTGCCTTGCCGTTTTTGTCCGTCTTTGTTTCGACGAGCGTCTTTACACGGCGACCGGCCTTGCACTTGTCGCAATAAAGCATAACCTTGTCTGCGTAGAGCGCACCCTCGACCTTCATAATGCCGCTGGGATCGTTCTGCTTTCTTGCTTTAACGTGCTTTGTCTGTACGTTTACTTTTTCAACGATAACCTTGCCCTCTTCGGGGGATACCGCAAGGACCTTGCCCTTTGCGCCCTTGTCGTCACCGGAGATAACAATAACGGTATCGTCTTTTTTGATATGCATTTTCATTTTAAGATTCCTCCATTAAAGTACTTCGGGTGCGAGAGAAAGGATCTTGAGATAATCCTTGTCTCTGAGCTCTCTTGCCACAGGTCCAAATATACGTGTGCCTCTCGGCGTCTTGTCATCCTTGATGATTACTGCCGCATTCTCGTCGAATCTGAGAGTAGAGCCGTCGGGGCGTTTGATACCCTTAACGGTACGGACGATAACAGCCTTAACGACTTCGCCCTTCTTTACCTGACCGCCGGGAGCTGCCTTTTTAACGGCTGCGACCACAACATCTCCGACACCGGCATATCTTCTTCCGGTACCGCCGAGCACACGAATACACATAAGTTCTTTTGCGCCGGTATTGTCGGCGACTTTCATAAGCGATTGCTGTTGTATCACTATGCTTTCCTCCTTAGCATTCACATCTCACAGGCTGCGACCGACAGTCGCTCCAGCCCTGCACTGTGAATTTTATTTTGCTTTTTCGATTATGGAAACCAAACGCCATCTCTTGTCTTTTGAAAGGGGTCTTGTTTCCATTACGCTGACCTTGTCGCCGATAGCGCACTCATTGTTCTCATCGTGAGCCTTGAGCTTAACCGTTCTCTTGACGACCTTGCCATACTTGGGATGCTTGATATTGTCTTCGATAGCAACAACGATCGTTTTGTCCATTTTGTCACTTACGACCTTGCCGACTCTCGTTTTTCTGAGATTTCTCTCTGTTACTTCACTCATGACACTTCTCCTCTCTCAGATTACTGTTCGTTCTTCTCGCGAAGGACTGTCATAACTCTCGCGATGTCCCTCTTGGTTTCCGTAATCTTGTGGGGATTGTCAAGCTGGTTTATCGCGTGCTGGAAGCGAAGGTTGAACAACTCAGCTTTAAGCTCCTTGAGCTTCGCATCGAGTTCAGCGGAAGTCATTGTTTTAAGTTCTGCTGCTTTCACTGTATTATTCCTCCTCTGCTTCTTCTTTCTTTACAAACTTACATTTGATCGGGAGCTTGTTGGCTGCGAGACGCATAGCTTCCTTTGCGTCCGTTTCGCTAACGCCGTCCATTTCAAACATAACTCTGCCCGGCTTAACAACTGCAACCCAGTATTCGGGAGAACCTTTACCGGAACCCATTCGGGTTTCAGCGGGTTTTTCCGTTATCGGCTTATCCGGGAAGATCTTGATCCATACCTGACCGCCACGTTTGATGTAACGCGTCATAGCGATACGGGCTGCTTCTATCTGGTTGCTTGTGATCCAAGCGGGTTCAAGCGCCGCAAGACCGAACGTTCCGTATGTTACGGTGTTACCTCTTGTAGCCTTGCCCTTCAGACGTCCGCGCTGCACACGTCTGTATTTAACTCTTTTAGGCATTAACATTTTTATCGCCTCCGTCTCTGTGCTGCTGTCTGGGAGCACGATTGCTGCCCGCGAAGTTCTGTCTGCGGTCGCCGTTTCTGCGATCGCCGCCCTTGCGGTCGCCTCTGTCGTTTCTTCTGCCATCGCGAGGTCTGTCCGAAGGAACATAACCCTTAGCCATCTTGTCTGCAAGGATTTCGCCCTTGTAGATCCAGCACTTAATGCCTATCTTGCCGTAGGTTGTGTTTGCTTCTGCAAAGCCGTAGTCGATGTCAGCACGAATCGTCTGAAGCGGAATCGTACCTTCGTGGTAGTGCTCGGTTCTTGCAATTTCAGCGCCGTTAAGACGACCGCCGCAGGAAATCTTGATTCCCTTTGCACCGAGTCTCATCGTTCTGCCGATAGCCTGTTTCATAGCGCGGCGGAACGCAATTCTCTTTTCGAGCTGTGCCGCGATGCTCTCTGCAACAAGCTGAGCGTCGAGGTCGGGAGATTTAACCTCCGCAACGTTGACGAGTGCAGGCTTGCCTACGAGTTTTTCGATCTCAACGCGGAGCTTTTCGATTTCAGCACCGCCGCGACCGATAACAACACCGGGTTTAGCGCAGTGGATAAGAACCTTTACGTTCTGGGGTGTACGTTCGATCTCGATCTTCGGAACACCTGCGGAGTAAAGTTTCTCTTTGAGATACTTTCTCAGTTTGTAGTCGGAAACGAGTGTATCGCCGAATGTTTTGTCATCTGCGAACCATCTCGAATCCCAATCTTTGATTACGCCGACACGGAGACCGTGCGGATTAACTTTCTGACCCATTTTTCGTCCTCCCTCTCTTAAGCTCTTTCCTTCACAGCGATCGTAACGTGGGACGATCTCTTGAGGAGTCTGTCTGCGCTGCCCTTAGCACGCGGAAGAAGTCTCTTGAGCGTGGGGCCGGGGCAAACGAAGCATTCGGATACATAAAGCTTGCTTGCGTCCATACCGAAATTGTTTTCAGCATTTGCAACTGCGCTCTTAAGCAGCTTTATAAGGTATTCGCTTGCCGACTTGGGAGTGTTTTTGAGTATTGCCATTGCGGTTCCCGCATCCTTACCTCTGATAAGGTCAAGCACTATCTGTACTTTGCGCGGGGAAATTCTGGCATATTTAAGATATGCTCTTGCTTCCATATTAACTTATTCCTCCTTAGCTCGGTACATTAGGTGTTTGATGTTTTTGAACCGGAATGTCCGCGGAAGGTACGCGTGGGAGCGAACTCGCCGAGGCGATGTCCAACCATATCCTCCGTCACATAAACCGGAACGTGTTTTCTTCCGTCGTGAACAGCGATTGTGTGTCCAACGAATTCAGGAAAGATAACGGAAGCACGCGACCAGGTTTTGACGACCTTTTTCTCTCCGGCTTTATTCATAGCTTCAACTCTGGAATAAAGCTTTTCTTCAACGAAAGGTCCTTTTTTCAAGCTTCTGCTCATTTCTTATGCCTCCTTATTTACCGTTTCTGTGTTTTACAATGAACTTTTCGGTTCTTGCCTTCTTGTCTCTCGTCTTATAACCCATTGTAGGCTTGCCCCAAGGAGTAACGGGAGTAGGACGACCGATAGGTGATCTGCCTTCACCACCGCCGTGAGGGTGATCGCAGGGGTTCATTACAGAACCGCGCACCGTAGGACGGACGCCTCTGTGACGTGTCTTACCTGCTTTACCGACCTTGACGTTCTCGTGGTCTATGTTGGAGACCTGACCGATCGTAGCCTTGCAGTCAAGACGGATAAGTCTTACTTCGCCCGAAGGAAGTCTGACCTGAGCCATACCGTTTTCCTTCGCCATAAGCTGAGCTGCGCTGCCTGCGCTGCGGACGAGCTGACCGCCCTTGCCTGCGTAAAGTTCAATGTTGTAGATGAAAGTACCGACGGGTATTTTCTCTATGGGGAGCGTGTTGCCGGGCTTGATGTCGGCTTCTGCTCCGGAATATATCATATCGCCATCCGTAAGGCCTACGGGAGCGATGATATACTTCTTTTCGCCGCTTTCATACTGGATGAGAGCGATGTAAGCAGTACGGTTGGGGTCGTATTCGATACCGATGACCTTTGCTGCGCCGTCAAAATAGTCGCGCTTGAAGTCAACTATTCTGTACTTCTGCTTGTTGCCGCCGCCGTGATGACGGACTGTGATCTTGCCGTAGCTGTTTCTGCCGGCGTGTTTTTTCTTAACCGCAAGAAGGCTCTTTTCGGGAGAGAACTTCGTGATTTCCGCAAAATCCGGAACTGTCATTCCTCTTCTGCCGGGAGTCGTAGGATTATATTTTACTGTTGCCATATTCGCTGCTCCTCCTCATTAAATCATTCCGTCGAAGAATTCGATCGTCTTTGAATCTTTTGTAAGAGTGACGATTGCTTTCTTCCAGGTTCTTGTTGCACCGGGCTTACGACCGCCGAGTGACTTCGGTTTGCTCTTTACGCTGACCGTGTTTACGGATTCAACCTTAACACCATCAAAAACCGCTTCAACCGCGCTTGCGATCTCGGGCTTTGTTGCTGTGCGAAGAACTTCGAAGGTGTACTTCTTTATCTTCGTTCCGTCAAGGCTTGCTTCCGAAATGATCGGTCTGATTATAATATCGTGAGCCGTTTTCATTATGCATACACCTCCGTGATCTGTTCGACCGCGCCCTTAGCCATAACGAGCTTGTCACAGTTAAGAATGTCGTACACATTGATTGTGTTCGCATACGCTGTCTTAACGCCGGGAATGTTTGCAAGGCTGCGGACAACCATATCATTCTTTTCGGAGAGAACAACAAGTGCCTTTCCTTCAGCGCCGATAGCCTTGAGCATATTCACCATTGTCTTTGTTTTGTATTCGCTTGCCGTGATAGCGTCAACGCAAACGAATTCGCCGCCTGCAACCTTGGAAGAGAGAGCGCTCTTGATAGCGAGCTGTCTTGTCTTCTTGTTCATTGCTGTGCGGTATGATCTGGGCTTAGGAGCAAATACAACGCCGCCGTGCGTCCACTGAGGAGCGCGTGTGCTGCCCTGTCTCGCTCTGCCTGTGCCCTTCTGGCGCCACGGTTTCTTACCGCCGCCGGAAACTTCTGTTCTTGTAAGAGCAGACTGTGTACCCTGTCTTTGATTGAGAAGGTACATTCTGACCGCTGCGTGAAGGATAGCTTCGTTGACCTCGACTGCGAATATAGCGTCGCAGAGGTCAATCGTGCCAACCTGAGCACCGGACATGTCCAAAACTTTCATTTCAGCCATTGTGTCGTTCCTCCTTCTCAGCCTTTAACCGTGTTGCGGATGAATACGATTCCGCCCTTCGCGCCGGGGATTGCGCCCTTGACAGCGATGAGGTTCTTTTCAACGTCAACACGTACTACGTTAAGGTTCTGTACCGTAACCTGTTCGTTACCGTACTGACCAGCCATCTTTTTGTTTTTGAATATACGCGACGGAGAAGAGTTAGCGCCCATAGAACCGGGTTGACGGTGAACAGGGCCTACGCCGTGCGTCATTCTGAGCTTGTGGCAATTCCATCTCTTTATAACGCCTGAATAGCCGCGACCCTTTGTGATGCCTGTGACATCAACTCTGTCTCCGGCTGCGAACGTATCGGCTGCAACGACGTCACCTACGTTCATTGTCTTTGCGTCATCAAGGCGGAATTCCTTGAGATGTCTCTTAGCTGCAACGCCTGCTTTTGCAAAGTGACCTGCAACAGGCTTTGTGAGCTTTTTGTCGGCAATGTCCTCAAAACCGAGCTGAACGCTGTCATAGCCGTCGGTTTCGGTTGTCTTCTTCTGAACGACAACACAGGGACCTGCCTCGATTACCGTGACCGGAACCACATTTCCGGCCTCGTCGAAAATCTGCGTCATACCGATTTTCTTACCGATGATACCTTTTTTCATTGTTTTTTCCTCCTGTTTTGGTTATTGGTTGACCATCACGCAAGTTGAGCGGGTCAACGTGACCGCGGCATATAATATATAAGGAAGATTGTTCCCGCATCTATGCCATTTGAAATTGTTCAAACCTTGTTTTGTGGATCAGAGCTTGATTTCAATTTCAACGCCGGCCGGAAGTTCAAGACCCGTAAGAGCTTCAATTGTCTTCTGCGACGGCTTGATTACGTCGATCAGTCTCTTGTGGGTTCTGATTTCGAACTGCTCTCTGCTGTCCTTGTACTTGTGGACTGCGCGCAGGATCGTAACGATTTCCTTCTCCGTGGGGAGCGGAATGGGACCGGAAACTTCAGAGCCGTTTCTCTTTGCAGTCTCAACGATCTTCTTCGCTGCGGCATCGATCAGAGTGTGATCGTAGCTTTTGAGTCTGATTCGGATTTTTTCGCTTGTTGCCACTGTTTTTTGCCTCCTGTTTAAGATTTTTAAGTAGGCGGCGACGTTTTCGGCTCTCGCCGTTCGCGTCTCAGCTCTCCGGAACACTCTGCCGGGCGTTTCCACCCTCTCTAAATAAAAACCGGAAAATTTCCGGCGGCATTTGTGCTCAAATCGGATTGACGCCGCACGCGGCGCAATATCCAAAGCATCAAAGATGAGATTCCAAAAAGCTCTCGCCCGGTTCAATGTCGGACATACTCTGCGGAAATTACCCGTGAAATCACGGCAACCTCCCGCTTCATCGCATATCAAGCTTTCTTATTTTACATTATACCATCATTTTTTGCAATAGTTTTTTGAAAAATTGTTAAAAAATTTTTAGCAGAATTTTGGAGAAATTTTAAAGCTATTTTTGTACACATTGCACAAAAAGTTTCTTTTTTCAAAATTGTTGTGGATTTTTGCTGTCATTATGGTATAATTTATTGGCATTGATATAAAAAAGAAGGTTTTTATATGACAAAGACTGTTGATTATAAAACACACGGCACCTGCTCCCGTATGATACACGTTGAAATCGAGGACGGCATCGTCCGCGACGTGAAGTTCACGGGCGGCTGCAACGGAAACACGCAGGGCGTCGCAAAGCTCGCCATAGGCAGAAAAGCAGATGAGGTCGTTTCCATTCTCAAGGGAACGGACTGCGGCGGCAGAGGGACTTCTTGCCCGGATCAGCTCGCGAAAGCGATCGAAGAGGCGATGGCAAAGTAATGCTCATAGACACGCACACCCATTGCTTTCCCGATGTGCTTGCGCCGAGAGCGATAGATTCCCTTTCGGGAGGAAGTAAACAGCTCGCGCATACGGACGGCACCCTCTCCGGGCTGATTTCGTCTATGGACAAGTACGGCGTTGATAAGAGCTTCGTGCTCAACATTGCAACAAATCCCCGCCAGCAGGAGAATGTCAATAAGTTTGCCGTCGCTATAAATAATTATAAAGGAAGAATTATTTCTTTCGGCTCTATAAATCCTGACTGCCCTGACAAAAAAGCCGCAGCAAAGCAGATAAAGGAGTCCGGGCTTTACGGCATCAAGCTTCATCCGGACTTTATGGGGCACGACTTTTCGGACGACGCATTTTCCGAGGTTCTTTCCGCTTGTACGGAATATGACCTGACGGTCGTCATACACGCGGGGCTTGATTTTGTTTCTCTTAACCACGTTCACGCAACGCCGGAAATGATTGCCTCCGTTTGCGACAAGTTCCCTTCTCTGCGACTTGTCTGCGCGCATTTCGGAGCTAATTTTATGTATGAAAAGTCGGCAGAGCTTCTGTCAAAGAAGAACATCTGGATAGACACGGCGTATTCTTCGCACGTCGGCGACGTTGAAGGAGCAAAAAAGGTTTTCTCCGCATTTGATAACAACAGGATAATGTTCGCAACAGATTCCCCTTGGGAAACACCTGCGGACACAATGGCGTTTATAGATAAACTGGAGCTTTCAGAAGAGCAAAAGGAAAAGCTGCTTCATAAAAACGCCGAAAAGCTCATAGAGCTTTCAGAAAAAAGATAAATCCCGCAAGGGATTTCATCTGCCCTTAGCGCAATTGGATAGAGTATCAGATTCCGATTCTGACGGTTGGGGGTTCGAATCCCCCAGGGCAGGCCAAAAGGAAAAGAGCGCTTTCAGCGCTCTTTTCCTTTTGGCAAAGGGGTGTCGAGCCGGCTCGGTAGTGAATGACAGCACAGGCGTGCTGTCAGAGCCGAGATGACCGGCAGCGTCGAGCTGCGAGAATTCGAATCACGATACAACGTTCGCACACAAGCACCGCAAGGTGTCCTTTTGACGGCACAAAATCACCGTAACAATTATAACCAAAGAAATGATTGTATCTCCGTTTTCGGAATGGTATTCTGAAAACACAAACAAAGAAAGGAGGAAAACCGCAAATGAAATACGAAAACGCAAACGATGTTTTGCCAAAAGATCTTTTGGAGCAAGTCCAGAAAATAGCCGGCGGGCGACTTCTCTATATTCCGATCGCCGGCGACAAAAAATTATGGGGAGAAAAAACAGGCAACCGTTTTCGCGTAAAAATGAGAAACCGCGAGATCCGCGAAAAATTCGCATCTGGTGCCAGCGCAGACACATTGTCAGCCGAGTATTTTCTCACCCCCGAAACAATACGAAACATTATTTATGAAAAAAAGGAGATGCAATCTATGACGTTTGAAGAAATCTGCAAACTTTACAGCGACGAAACCCCGCTTTCCTGCGAACTGAAAAACGAAATCAACAGACAGGAGTCCTGGGCACTCTATATGCTTCGCGACTATCTGATAACTTATCCGTCCGGAGCAATTATGCTTCACATTCACAAATACTGCTATACAACGGAAAAGCGTGTGCAGCAGATGGTAAAAATCATCGAAGCCTACCGCAAAGCGGGCTGCAACTGCTGCGGTGTCGTTCCGAACAAATACGGCGAGTCGTCACGGACGGTGCCTTTTGAAGGCTATGACTGCGTTGTCTGGGCAGAGGAAACGATCGACGACGCAATTCCCTGTTCGGAAAAATCGCCGAAAATTGCAGGCGAAGGTTCAAGATATGTTTATTCAGATGAGATGCTTGCGCTTATGGCAAAGGTCGGAGAAATGCATCTCGACGGAAGCGAGCCGAACTATGCTGTTCTGTTTGACAACGACTCGTGTTGCGTGAAAGAATATGAAGACTGGATAGATGAATATCTTGAATATGACCTTCCGGTCAAGATCGGAGAGAAACAGCCCGATCTGCTTCCCTTGCTTGACAAAATCAGCAAAGAGGTCAAAAATATCCGCAGCCGTCTGCGCCCGATCTACGGAAATCTTCCGAAATCACTCTTTCACGGCGAAGAGCAGTGCGGCAATCACTTGCTTTCCGGCGACGGTCACCTCATCGGGCTCTGCAATTTCAATGACGGCGGACTTGACACCTGCATCACCCATTTTCTCCACGTTGCGATGATAACGGACGAAGAGCTCCCCGAAGATTACGTCTGGCTTGAAGTAAACGATCCGGACATTCGCCAAAAACGCCTTGACACTCTGATACATTCGCTCCGCGTAATCGGAAAGGAATATCACTTTGGCGAAGACGAGCTTGCCGCTTTGCCGCTTGTCTATAAGATAATGCTTTTCGGCGGCGTGTATTATTACGGAACCGTTTTCGAGCTTGCGGACAATCACGATCAGATGAAAGAGCTGCTCGAATATATTCTCGGTCAGCTTTCCATAGACCAGATCGATTTCCGCCGGGTACTTGCCGAGGCAACCAACTGAACACAAAAAAGCACGCCGCGGCGTGCTTTTTTAATTGGATAAGTAATTTATTTTTCTGTTATAGTGACGTTCGCGCGTTTTTAATACACACCAGTCAACTATTTGTTTTTTATAATTTTATACACTCCCAGGGCTGCAATCGGAAGCGTGAGAAGTAAAGCAACCAAGGCGCGCGGATTACCTTGGGTCGCCGCAGAAATTGAAAAAATTGTGAAAAAGACACATATAGCCGTAGCAATTGTCCATTTTTTTCTTCTACTTTTCTGCTTTTTTTCCGCAATTTCTTTTTTAAGTTGTGAAATCTCTTCTGGCGAGAGAGCCCTGATATTATGATTCGGGCTGCCGATGATGCACTGATCGCCACCCGCTATAACTCCAAACGAAATAAGATCATTCTGATCAAGAGTTTCCATTAATGAAAACTCCAATCCATCGCTATAAAGCTGAAAACAATGTGTCCCTGAGCGAACTTCAAGTATTGCGCCATCTTTCAAATGAAAAAACACAAGACCATCTATCTTTATTTTTACCTCATCTGATGTGCCGCCCAAAATGTTGACTTTCAAAAATGCCATTTGCCAATCTCCTTTTATATATATGTTAGCCCAATTTTACCTCAATTTGCGGTAAAAGTCAATAGTTTTTTGCAAAAATATCTAAAATAAAGTGAGATATTTGTTACAAAGGGGATATATATGTATTCTAGAATCCGTGCGCTCCGAGAGGACAATGATTATACCCAAAAGAAGATGGCAGAGGTCTTGCATTGTTCTCAACAGGTTTACAGCAACTATGAGCTCGGACAGAGGGATATACCGACAGACATTCTTATAAAGCTCTCGAAGTTCTATAATGTCTCAACCGATTACATTCTCGGTCTGACCGAGGAGCGCAAGCCCTATCGCTGACCCCATAGCAAAAATCAAAAAAGCACGCCGCGGCGTGCTTTTTTGATTGGATAAGTAATTTATTTTTCTGTTATGGTGACGTTCGCCGGAACAACGCCAGCCTGAAGATAAACGATCTCAAGTATCTGCGAAAGCTGATTGGGCTTGAGCCCGTCGCTCTTTACAACGACCGTAGCCTTATCGCCGTTTATAACGGTTACACATTCCTCAAAGCCCTTCGCCTTTATGAGCGACTCAATGTTTGCTTCAAGTTCTATGTTTGCCGCCATTGCGCTTATATCCTTCAGCGCCTGCTCTTTTGCCGCGTCGAGAGAGCCCTTATCGTCAACTACGCCCTGAAGCACTTCGATTGCCTCGTCTCTCGCCTGCTTTCTGGAAACCTCGGCAGAAGCGAAAAAGTCGTCTGTTTTGCCGCTCTGATCGCCGTCTGTCTTTGTGTTTCCGGTCTGCTCGGTTTCGGGGTCTTTAGGCTTTTCTACCTGAGAACCGCCGAAAAGTCGCCAGTTGACGTAAACAGCCGCGCCGATAAGTACAATCGCAAGCGCAATGACTATGTTTCTCAAGCCAACCTTGCCAATACCCTTTTTGACTCCGTCCGATGTGAAGATGCTCTTGAACTTGAACGGCTTCTCCTCGCTCTCCGGAAGATCGAGCGTTCCGTCTCCCGCTATCTGTTCTGCCTGACCCATTTTAAGTGCCATTCTTTCTGCGTTTCTCATAATACCTTCTCCTGTAAATAATTATTTTGTTCCTACAATGCAGATGCGGTTGCTTGAAAGATCCAGCGCCGTTGAGACCGCGTTTATCAGCTTTGCCTGTATCTCGCCTCTGTCGCCGCCGACGCACACAATAGATACACCGGCTATCTCCGGGTATACCTTTTTTACAACTATCGGCTCGCCCTCGCCGCTACTGTTCTTGACAGTTATATGGCTCCTGCTCTCCGTTCCGGCGGCGTTCTTTTCGTCGCAGGCGTATACAGACTCGATCCCGCTTTTAACCGTCACAATAACCGAAACCTTTCCGGACCCCGTTATCTGCTCCGTTATGCTTCTAATCTTATTCTCGACCTCCGAAATATATTCTTCGGTTTCATCAGATGTTATCGACAAATTCTGCGTTTTGCCCTTTTTGCCGAGTGAAGACGAGCCGAAGATCATCAGCGCAATTCCCAAAATCCCCGCCGCCGCAAGAATAATCAGTTTTTTTCCGTCTGCGCCGGAAAACATCCTTTTAATCTTCATCTCACCCATCGCTTCCCTCCGTGACAGTTACCCTCGCCGTACCGTAAAACATTTCTCCTATATAATTTTCGATCTCCGCAGTATTGCATTTGCTTTTTACATTTATTTTTATCTCCCTTATTTCAATGGCGGATATGTTTTGAGCGTCGATCGTTATAGACACAGATACCGTCCCCTTATCAATGCCGAATTTGCTTGATACTATATCGCAAATAGCCGTTTCAATCGCTGCTTTTTGCGCTTCTATCTGCCTTTCGCCGTATTCTCCGCTCTCCTCTCCCTTTTTCCCGAAAATCTCCGAAATCTCCTCCCCGACAGACGGTATTGACGAAATCACTCCGATAAGCGGAGTCAAAATTGCGGCAAGAACGCAGAGAGAGACTATGAATTTTATGTATTTTTTGATCGAGCCTTCCGGTGCCAGTCCGACGGCAATTCCGGATATTACACACACCGTCAAAACCGAAAGCACAAAATCATAAATCTTTCCCATTTATCCCGCCCCCGCCGAAGCAAAAATCGCCATAGCAATTATGAAAAATACCGCAGACGAGCTTATAGTCGCCATCATAAGCCCCGTAACGGAGGAAACCTCGGAAAGAAATTTTCCTTCCCTCGAAAGCCCCAGAATCCCCGCAACGGAGGAAAGAAGCTCAAATGCGACCTTGTTTGCCCAAAGCGTGCAAAACGGATAAAGAAATATCAGAAGCACCGCTATCGCGCCGACCGTCCCGACAGCCGCCTTTATAACGGAAATACTGCCCTTGACCGTCGTAACGGCGTCGCCGACGGCGCTGCCGACAACAGGAATTATATTCGCAAGCGCGAATTTTACGCCCTTGAAAAGCACGGAATCCGCACTTTTTGCAACGATGCTCTGAAACGTCAGCACGCAGGAAAAGCCTATCATAACAAGCGATATAACGCTTGTAACGGTCCTTTTCAAGGTCTGCGATATGCCCGAAAGGCTGTCGTTTCCGAGCGCCACAGCGCCGACCGATATGCAAAAACAGATCTTTATCATAGGAAAGACAAATCCCTCCGTTATGCTTTCGAGAAGCGTAACGGCACCGTAAACAACGGCGCATCCGACTCCGGACATCGTAAAAGACCCCTCGCTTGCCATAAGCACACCGAGCGTCGGCAAAACATAGCGAAGAAATTCCCCCGTGCGGACGGTAAACTGCGAGACAAGCTCCATAAGCGAGCCGATAAGACCGTATGTTGCGCCGCATATGCAGAGCCCGCAGACATATGAAATGATGTTTTTCATCGCAAGGCTCGATATGGACTCGCGCACGGTCGAAAGCACCGCTGATACAATCAGAATTCCGAGGACCGTTGCGACAGACGAAAACGCTCCGGGAGCAACATCGGAGAGGATATTCAAAACCGTTTTTAAAAGCCATCCTGCATCAAACGACGACGCTATCTCGGAGGGCGTCGCATCGTCGGAAATATCCGGAAGATAATCCTTCAGCTCATCCGGCACAGCCGAAAGGGCGTCGTTTGCCTCCGCCCCGAATACAGCCGGCGAGAAAAGCAGAATAATCACAATCACCGCTACGAATATCGCTAACTTTTTCACTTTTTCAGCATAGCCTCCGAAAGCGAAAGAATGCTTTTTATGACCGGCAGTCCGAGCAGGATTATTGCGCATTTTGCGGCAAATTCTATCTTCCCCGCGACGGCGTTTTCCCCGCAATCGCGGCATATATCCGATGTCGTCTGCGCAAGGATCGTAATCGCAAGCGACTTTATGACAGTCTCCGCATAGACCCCAAAGCCTGTTCCCTCCGCAAGCTCTCCGACATATGCCGTGATCGGGGCGAGCGCAGAGATCGAAGCGCCGAGAATAACGATCGCCGCAATAACCGAGACAAATACGGCAAAATCCGGCTTCGCTTTTTTGACAAGCAATGCCGCCGAAACCGAAACAACCGCAACACCGCAGAGCTTTATTATGTTCACAGCCCGAAAATGCTTTTCACGGTGTCAAAAAGCCCCCCTATCTCTCCGATTATGATAAGCAACACGATGACAACGCCTGCAAGAGAAACGAGCATTGCCTGTTCGTCCTTTCCCGATTTGCTGAGAACCATACTTGCAACAGCGACAAGTATCCCTATTCCGGCAACCTTGAGAATAAGCGCAGTTTCCATTTCATCACCCTCAAATAAGCAGTATGGCAGCCATAGCGCCTATGGCAAAACCGATCGTTCTGTAAACTTTTTTGTTTTTCGCAGTCTCCGTTCTCGCCTTTTCAAGCTCCGCAGAAAGGAGCCCGATATAATAATCGAAGCTCTTTATCTGCATATTTCCGTCGCTTTTGCCGACACATTCCCCGAATCCAAGAATTATCTTCTTCTCCTCGGAGGAGATGTGCAAATCTTTTTCACAGGCGGAAAACGCCTCCTTCCAGGCGTCAAAGTATATCTCGTCGCTCTCGTGCGAACGGAGCTTTTCAAGAAATCCGATATTTTCAAGTACGTCGTTTGCAAAACCCTTATACATCTGCTTTGTCGGAGTCAGAAAGTAGCTCACCTGATTTTTTATATATTCAAAGAGTGAGAGAAACGCCTCCGCCTCGTCAACTCTTTTCTGCTCGCATTTTCCCGCATAGATTCCAAAGGAAAACGATACAAAAAAAACGAGCATCGCACCTATTATTTTCATACTCTGTCAACGGTCAGCGCGTAGCCGTCGCCGCTCCTCACAATACCGATATATTTTTCGAAAACGCCCGCATCTGCCAGCCTTTTCAGCGGCGGACGGCGCATAATATCCGAAAGCGAGCTCCCGTGTGCAGAGGCGAGAAGCGGAACGCCCGTATTCGATACCGATATTATTGCATTCGCCTCCTCCGCCGTGCCGATTTCGTCGCAAACTATAAGCTGTGCGGACATCGTCCTCGCCGCAATCTCCATCCCCTTCGCCCTCGGATAACCATACATAATATCGGCAATACAATCCGAAAAAAGCTCGGGCATATATATCTCCCCTCTCGTATCAATAATACACACCCTTATCGCCTCCTCTCCGCTCGAAAGTCTTCTGGCGGCGTCCCTCAAGAGCGTTGTTTTCCCCTCGCACGGCGGCGAATATATGAGAGCGGAGATAATACCCTTTTCTGTCTTTATCTCATTTATAAGCTCCCCGCAAACGCCCGTAATCGCGTGCGGAATTCTTATGCAAAGCGAGCTTATCCTGTATATCCCCTTGATTTTATCTCCGTCACTGCCTGCGCTTCCGCAAACCCCTATCCTGTATCCGCCCATAAGCGTCGCATAGCCTTCTTTTATAGTTTCGCCGTATGTATGAACGGAATCCTCGCAAAGCCTGCCGAGCGTCTCCCGAAGTTCCCTCTCGCAAAATACGGAGGCTCTTCTGTTCGGCAGAAGTACGTTTTTTCTGTCAATCGTAAGCGAAAGCGGGGCGTCCGCGCGCAGCCTTATCTCTGTTACGCTTTTCCCGCCGTCCGCTCTTTTGCCGCAAAACGACGCTATCATATCCCCCTTGTCACGAGGCAGATATTTTATAACCTTTCCGAGTTTTTCTTCCGTACGCCCCTCCGAAAATATTCCGTGTGATAAATTTATATTATCAGCGGACGAAAAATATTCCGCGGAGACTTTTACAGCAAAAAGAGCCGATCTTCCGATCGGCTCTTTTTACTTTTTGTTTTTATTTCTGTTTTTCTGCGAGACTTTCTTCCTTCGCTCTGTCAAGTTCCTTCGGGATAGCGTCGAAGAGTGCTTCGTTATGAAGCGCTTCGGCAGCGTCCTTGCAGTACTGCTCTATGTCCTCGGCGGTTGCAACGCCTTCAACATATTTCTTGGATATTTCTTTCATATAGTCTTCGATGGTAACTTTTCCTTCGGAGCATTCTTTTCTCGCTATATCGTAAATAACGGATTCGATAACCTCGGGATCCATATTTCTGAAAGCGTCAAGATCATATCCGAGAGCGGTTATCTCGTTGCTGTAATGATCGATGAGCTTGTTGAGCGCCTCGATATATTTTGCCGCGTTTGTCTTTGCGTTCGTATAATCCGCAAGAGTTGAACCGACGAGCTTGACCATTTCGTTTGTGTAATAGCCGACGTCGTGAATTACGTCAAATACGATATCCTGAATTTCGTCATATTTGAAGTTGTTTATCTGGCTCTGCGTATAGACGATTCTGAGGGTCTGCGTGTTCTTCGTCTTCATCATATTGACGTATTTGATATAGCTTTCCATATGCGTTCTCGTTGTTCTGAACTCGCTGTAACTGATGCCAGCCTTTTCGCACATTGTGTGATATATCTGCGTCTTTTCTTCGATGAGATAATTGAATACGGCTTCAAGTATTTCCGAGGAAGTAAGTGCCATAGAGCCCTTTTCTCTGTATTTCTCTGCGGAATATACTTCTCTTATTGCCGATTTATATTTCGATTTGATTCTTGAAATGTAAGAATCGTATGAGATCTGGTCTTTCTTTTTGAGCGCGTCTGCTTCAGCCTTTGTCATACCGTAGGGAGCGAAGATTTCGTCATAAATTCCGTTCTGGAACTCTGCCATTGAAACGCCCTGCTCCTTCAGCCATTCAAGATAAAGCAGCTCGTGAATCTTCTCGGCAACCTTTACCGGAGTAGCTGAGGCGCTGTCTGTATTGTATCTGTTCTCTGCGAGCAGATCTGCGTATTCCGCCTTGAGCTTTTCAACCGCCTCGATGAACGGCTCTGCATTCTTATGCTCGCTTGCAAGATCGTCCCAGGAAACAAGATATTTGTTTCCGAGGTCGTCATAGAATTCCATAAGAGAAGAGATATAAGTCTTTACGAGATCGGAATACTTTTCTTCCGTCAGGTCGTTCTTTTTTATATAGCTCTCTGTAACAACGGCGAGGAGTGCCTCCTCAAATTCGATATCGGACATAGCATCATACTTTGCCTTTTCCGCTTCGTCCATATCTGTAAATATGAGCATATCCGCCATAATACGGAGATATTTGATGTTTGTGAAATACTGCTTTGCGTCATCTCTGTACTTTGCGAAAGAGTTGCCGGTTGCCTGTTTTGCATAGCTTACACCGAGTATGTCTGTCAGCTTCTGCTGAGTCAGAACGTCTATTCCGGCGGATGTCACGATGTTTGCATATTTCTCTGCCGTGAGCTTATCAACGATCTTTCCGATAAGCCAATCGTTACTTCTTATGCTGCTGCCTTTGACAGCCGCTTCAAAGTTGTCCTTGATACCATCTGCCTTGAGGCATTCGATAAGGTAGTCCTTGTAGTACCATTTCATATCAACGAGCTTATTCTGACCTGCAACTCTGTCCGAGTTTTCAAGGTACCAGTCATAAGTCGTGCCGACGTTCTTGAAAGCCTCCTCAAGAGCAACTCTCTTGAGAATACTGCTCATCTCTGCGTCAACGGCACTGTCGTTGAGATAGTATGTGAGGAAGGGAGAGAGAAGCGAGGAAAGGTTTGTGAGCTTATAATATTTCCATTGATCCGAGTTCTGACCTTCATCCGGATAGCCCATATAGACGTTGCCGGTAAGAGCTGTTTTCATCGCATAGTCGCTGTTGAGACGCTTGATTGTAAGACCGTCGTCGTTGACCTTGTAGTTTACGTCTTTTATACCGTACTGAAGAAGATTCTTGAGTTCAGGAGTTGTGTTGATCGCCTGAATGACTTCAAGAGAGCGTTCTGCGCTTGACGTATACTCGCTTACAGCCATCATTCCTTCAAATATGTCCGTTTCCGTTACAAAAGGATTCTGAACAAGCTGCACATAATATTCGTCGCCGTATGCGTCTGCAACGGATGCGTCACCGACGATAACCGCAACGGCATAATTTTCTTCGTCGCCTTCGAAATATCCGAGTTTTTCGTATTCGGACATAAGCTTGAGATGATCAGTGTATTCGGGAATGTCAAAGAGGTTGTTTATTGTGAATTTCTTGTTTTCTTCAACATTATAACCGTATATCGGGTCGGCGTAAGTTGCAATTGCAACATCCTTGCCGAACGGATAGAAAATTCCGAGTGCTTCCGGAACGTTCTTCATCGGTTTTACGCCTTCGTTCTGCTTGACAGAAGCGAGAAAGTCCGAAAGATCTGCGTAATTGCTTATGTTCTCATAGTTGAGAGAGTATTTGTCGGCAAGGTCTTTTCTGACCACGATATATGTGTATTCAGCAAGAAGATTGTTAGAGGGAATCGCCTTTATGCCGCCCGTTGTGGCAGAAAGCTGCGAAAAATATGTCGGATAGATATACTGACTGAACTTTGAGAAGCTTCCGTCGCTGCTGTTGAGATAAGTTTCGAGCGATTTGATCACGCCGTCATTATCAAAACGGTCATACATTTCCTTGCCGGAGATCATAACTATGTCGATCGGAGATTCGGGATCCGGATATACAATCGATATAATACCGCCCTCGTCAACCGTCGTCTGCTCGGACAGATACTTGATTCTCGTCGAAATTGTTTCGGCGGGTGTTCTGTTATCCTTTCTCCATTTGCTTGACGACTTTTTGGCAAGCGCGGCAGCGAGCTTATCCTGCTCGTTTGCCAGGCTCTGCATATACTTGTTGTATTGCAGAATAGCGCTGTCGATATTGTCAAGATGCTCCTTCTCGGCAATTCTCTTGTCGATAAGGTCATAGTATTCATCTTCTGTGACAAGCGTGAGCTTTATTTTTGTCTTATATCTTGCAACGAGGATTTTATTGAGCTCCTCTTCAACCGCCGCGATCGCTTCGGGCGTTGTCGAGCCTTCAGTTATACCCAGAAAGTTCAGCGTCGTCGGCAGGCGGTCGTTCGAATCGTCCTGTTCTTTCTCGTCAAAGAGAGAACAGCCCGTCATTGCAAGCACGCCGAAAAGCATTACGGCGGCAAGTATCAGACATAAAAGTTTTTTTACCATAGAAATTTTCCTCCGGAAAAAGTTTTCTTGCTTGCTGATCATTTGCGAAAAATAATGCGCAAAGTTATAATAATATATAATAATATTACTACAAAATCTCCCCTGTGTCAAGTGATAATTTGATTCGCGGAAATGCGCTCTCTGCAATTTCGACATCAGGGCTACCGGTTTATCGTCATTTTCGACAAAACAACAAGCCGCACATTTTGCTTTATGCACAACAGTAATATGCACAAAGGTCAAAATATGCGGCGGAACGTTGTGTATTATGCGGGCTGAAAAATATCAGTCAAGATAGTCTTTGAGCTTCTTTGAACGGCTCGGATGGCGGAGTTTGCGCAGAGCTTTTGCCTCTATCTGGCGAATTCTCTCGCGGGTTATATTGAACTTCTGCCCAACCTCTTCAAGCGTTCTCGCTCTGCCGTCTTCAAGTCCGAAGCGGAGTTTGAGAACGTGTTCCTCTCTCGGCGTCAGCGTGTGAAGCACTTCGGAAAGCTGTTCGCGGAGAAGCGCATAGGAAGCTGCGTCCGCAGGCGCGGGAGACTCTCTGTCCTCAATAAAATCGCCTATGTGGCTGTCTTCCTCCTCGCCGACGGGAGTTTCAAGAGAGATCGGATCCTGCGCAACCTTGATTATCTCGCGGATCTTATCCGGGCTCATATTGAGCTCCTTTGCCATTTCCTCAGGAGTAACCTCTCTGCCGAGCTCCTGAAGCATCTCGCGTGATCTCTTGGTGTATTTATGAATCGTCTCAACCATATGAACCGGAATTCTGATCGTGCGCGCCTGATCGGCGATAGCTCTCGTTATTGCCTGACGGATCCACCAAGTTGCATATGTTGAAAACTTATAGCCCTTTGTATAATCGAACTTTGAAACAGCCTTCATAAGACCGAGGTTTCCCTCCTGAATGAGATCAAGGAAGAACAGCCCCTTACCGACATATTTCTTTGCTATGCTGACGACAAGTCGCAAATTGGCTTCGACAAGCTCCTGCTTTGCTCTTTCGTCGCCCTCTGCCATACGCTTCGAAAGCTCTGCTTCCCTCTCTGCGGAAAGAAGCGGCACCCTGCCGATCTCCTTGAGATACATCTTAACGGGGTCATCGATCATCAGCCCTTCCTGTGAGAGGGCTTTTTCCATACTTTCGGAGCTTTCAAAGTTTTCAAGATCGGCTTCAATGTTCTCGTCAAGATCGATAGGCTCTTCGTCATCAAAATCCTCCGTGACGTCAATACCCATAGCCTCAAGCGTTTCATAGAGCTTGTCTATCTGGTCAAGGTCATAATCCGTATCGCCGAGGGAAACCATTATCTCGCTGTTCGAAATAGAGCCCTTTGCTTTCGCCTTGTCAATAATCTCCTGAATATCGTTTTTCTCCTTGTGCTCGGGGTTCTCCGGCTTGGTCTCTGCCGCGGGCGATTGAGCTTCTTCGGTCTTCTTTGAAGAATGCGCCTTTGAGAGGCTCTTCTTTTTTGAATCGTGATGCTCTTCCGAAGCAACTGTCTCGGTCGCAACGGTATTCGCCGTTTCGGCTTCGCTTGTCACAGTTTTTCTGCCGGTTTTCTTTGGTGTCTTTTTCTCCTCTTCGGCAGCCGCCTCAGCCGCAACCGTGTTGTTTGTTTCTTCAAACATTGAATTTTCCTCCGAAATTTATGTATTCGTACTTTTTAATTATCATTTCTTCTGTTGTTTTTTTCTCTCTATCAGCTTCATAAGCGAGTCAATATCGCCGCTGTCCTTCTCTGCCGATTCGCATACAGCCCTTTTCAGCGACTTTACGCTCTCCTCAAAGACGCTCTCGCTGTTGTCCGTCAGCTCCTGCCTTGCGACAAGCATTGATGACATCCTTGATATTTCCTCCGGCGAAAATTCGTCTGCAAACGCGCCGAATCCCCCTTCGCTGCCCCTCTCGAGAAGCCGCAGAAATACTCTCTTATTGAAATCTGTTACAAAATCACTCTCGGAAAGCTCCGTTTTTCCGTTGCGTACTTTTTCCGTATATTCCGGAAAGAGCAACATCAGCCCGAGAACCGTTTCCTCTGCGTGCGCCGCCTTGACGTTCTTTGCGTAATCACGATTTACCCTATCTCCGACGCCGAGCGAACTCATAACTATCTTCCGTTTTTCCTCTGCTTCGCGGTCCTTTTTTCTGTATTTGCGCTTGCGTTCCGTATCGCTTCGGACGTTTGCCGTCTCAAGCCCGAGGGCAGATGCAATCTTACCGATATAAACTTCCCTCTCTATGCTCGATTCAATATCAGCCGCAATGCCGCAAAGCTCCTCCGCCGCCTTTATCTTTTCATCCGGAATGTCAACATTATATTTTTTCATAACCGATCCGAGCAGAAATTCCAGCTTGCCCTCGCTCTCCGCAACGAGCGCGCGGAATTTTTCCGCTCCGAACTTTTTGACATATTCGTCCGGGTCTTTCGCGCCGTCCATATGGAGCACACGGACCTCAAGTCCGGCTTCAGTCAGCATCGGTATGGCTCTTTTTGTCGCAGCCGTTCCGGCGCCGTCGCTGTCATATGCAATGACAACCTTTTTCGTATACTTTGCCATTATCCTTGCCTGATCGGTCGTAAGCGCCGTGCCGAGGGTTGCGACAGCGTTCGAAAGCCCCGCAAGGTTGACTCCGATAACGTCCATATACCCCTCGCAGAGTATCAGCTCCTCGGAGCAACACGTTCTCGCAAAGTTCAGCGAGTAGAGGTTGCGGCTCTTTTTGAAAACGGGAGTGTCCGAGCTGTTGAGATATTTCGGCTGTACATCGCCGATGGCTCGTCCGCCGAAAGCAATCACGTTGCCGAAATTGTCTATTATCGGAAACATTATTCTTCCCCTGAAATAGTCAAAATATCTGCCGTTTTTCGATTTTCCGCAGAGAAACGCCTCTTTCAGCTCCTCATCCTTATATCCGAGCGACACCATATGGTTCCGCAACGCATCGAAGCTGTCCGGCGCATAGCCAAGCCCAAAACGCGTGATCGCCGACTTCGGCAGCTTGCGCTTGTTTAAAAGATAGTCAACAGCCTTCTCCGCGCCCGGTTTTGAAAGCGACGAATGAAAAAACCTCGCCGCCTCCCTGTTCATATCATAAAATCTTCTTCGCCTGCCCGATTCGCTTTTTTCTCCGTCCGTATCGGGCATTTTCATTCCGACACGGTTGCAGAGAAACTCGAGCGCACCGAGATAATCAAGGTTTTCCGCCGCCATAACAAAGGTTATAACGTCGCCCCCCGCTCCGCAGCCGAAGCAATGATAGCTGTTGGTATCGGTAAACACCGTAAACGACGGCGTCTTTTCCGAATGGAACGGACAAAGCCCGACAAGTCTCGAGCCCGCCCGCTTGAGCGTTACATACATAGAGATAACTTCTTCTATTCTGTTTCGGAATTTGAGATCGTCTATAAATTCCGGCGTGATTTTCAAATCAAGTTACCTCCTTTTTTGTTTTATTTCCAAACCTTCGGCACAAAAATACGCTCGAACGTATTTATTGCATATCTGTCCGTCATTCCGCAGATATAGTCGCAGGCACGACGTTCGACAGAATCGCTCTCGTCAATATTGTATTCCTCCGGCATTTTGTCCGGGTTCTGCACAAAGTATTCGTAGAGACGCTTGAGCATATCCATCGCGCGCCCCTCTTCGCCCTTCGCTTCGGGATTTCTGTATACCTTTTCAAAAAGGAACTCGCGAAGCTCAAGCATTGCGGAATGAATGGTATCTTCCATAATTATATCGTTTTTGCCCGTGCTCTGCTCGATAACAGAGCTGACAAGAGTTCCGATACGCTTTGAGTGCGTATCTCCGAGGATACCCGTCAGTTTTTTGGGCAGATCGTCCGGACGCAGAATTTTCGCTCTTATCGCGTCGTCTATATCGTGATTGATATAGGCAATTCTGTCCGCAAATTTGATTATCTTCCCCTCAAGGGTCGATGCGGAGTTGCTGCCGGAATGATTGACTATTGCGTCGCGGACCTCAAAGGTCAGGTTCAGTCCCTTCCCGCCTTTTTCGAGCTTGTCAACTACGCGCAGGCTCTGATAATAATGCGTAAAGCCCGGATCAAAGCATTCCATAAGAGCTCGCTCGCCTGCGTGAGCAAACGGCGGATGACCGAGATCGTGACCAAGACCCGCCGCCTCCGTCAGATCTTCGTTGAGCGAAAGCCCTCTTGCGATCGTCCTTGCGATCTGCGTAACCTCAAGAGTGTGCGTCAGACGGGTTCTGTAATGATCGTCCTCCGGGCAGAGAAAAACCTGAGTTTTGTTCATCAGTCTGCGGAAGGACTTCGAATGGATTATTCTGTCTCTGTCCCGCTGAAATTCCGTTCTCAGGGGACACGGCGCTATCGGGTAAAGACGTCCCTTTGTGTTCTCTGAAAGACACGCAAAGAGAGAAAGTGTATTTCTTTCGCGCTCCATAAGCATTTCGGCTACGGTCAAGGCAAAGACCTCCTCATTTTCGTTGTTCAATCATAATATACGCAAAAGTTTAAGAAAATCCTTTTTATCGTTTGGATTTTCGACAGTTTTTCGTCACTTTTTAGCGTCAAAACGCTCTCCTGTGTGCAAAACGCGGCATTTGCCGCCCGTCATCTCGCTTATTCTCTCCGAAAACGCAGCCTCCTCCGCCGAGAGTATCGCAAATCTGACCTTTACTTCGGAGAGAAATTCCGTGCCGTCGATTATCGTCGTATATCTTCCGAGCTCATAGAGGAGCCTGTCATAATCGGGATAAGGGCAGGTGAATTCGCATTCGGAAAAGAGATCATAGGTAACGGTTCCCGCCTCCGCGACAGCGCCCGCCGCAGCTTTTGAATAAGCCCTGACGAGCCCCCCTGCGCCGAGGAGAATCCCCCCGAAATACCTTGTGACGACAACTGCGGCATTGTCAATTCCGCTTTTGCGGATAACATCGAGCACCGGAACCCCGCCGGTTCCCTGCGGCTCGCCGTCATCGCTTGCGTGGCACGCCCCGCCGACAACATACGCCGAAACGTTGTGCCTTGCGTCAGAGTGCTTCGCTTTTATTTCCGCAACGAAAGCGAGCGCCTCCGCCTCGCTTGAAACGGGCGCGGCATAGCCGATAAAAACGGACTTTTTCTCCGTAAACTCAAATGTCCCTCTTTTTCCGAGGGTCGTCAGGGCTTCTGTCGCCATTGGTTTTCTCCTCTCCGGATATATTCTTTTTCGGTTTACTTTATATAGTTTTTCAGCTGACCCGCTGTTTTTTCATCTGCCACGGCAACGACGGTAACGCCCTCCTCGCCGTATTCCTCAGAGAGGACGGTTGCATTTTTATAAAGGATGTTTTTCTTTGAGAGATCGCCGTGCGGGAAAACAAATGTCAGCTGTTTTTTGCCGCCGTGGGCAAGGTTTTCGAGCTTTTCGGAAAGCTCCGAAAGTCCGTCTCCCGTCTTTGCGGAAATGAAAATCCTCTCTTTTTTCGAATCTTCAAAGGGAGAAATCACATCCCTTATTCCTATATCGCATTTATTGAAGACGTAAAGCGTCGGTAGCCCGCCCGCGCCAAGCTCAGATATAAGCTTTTCCGTAACCTCTATCTGCGCCGCACACTCGGGATCGCTCGCATCGACGACTATCATCAGCGCATCCGCATATTTCAGCTCCTCAAGAGTCGATTTGAAAGCGTCTATAAGATGATGCGGCAGGTTGCGGATAAATCCGACGGTGTCCGTCAGCAGGATTTCCTCTCCCGACGGGAGAGAATATTTTCTCGTTGTCGTGTCGAGAGTCGCAAAGAGCTTGTCCTCGGCAAGAATTCCCGCGCCCGTCAGAGCGTTGAGCAGTGTCGATTTTCCCGCATTCGTATATCCGACGATCGCAACGGAAAAAATGCCGGAGCGTTTTCTCTGTGCGCGTTGTGTAGTTCTGTTCTTTTCGAGACGTTCTATCTGCTCGCGCAAAGCGTCAATGCGACGTCTGACGTGTCTTCGGTCGGTTTCCAGCTTGGATTCGCCGGGACCCCTTGTGCCGATACCGCCGCCGAGCCTTGAAAGCTCGCTGCCTTTGCCCGTCAGTCGCGGAACGGTATATTTCAGCTGTGCAAGCTCAACCTGCAATTTTCCCTCTCCGCTTACGGCGTGAAGAGCGAAAATATCGAGAATGAGCATACTTCTGTCTATCACGCGCAGGTCGGTGTCATCCTCAAGATTCTTTATCTGCGATGGCGAAAGCTCGCAGTCAAAAATGACTGTATCAATATCGTTGTTTTCGCAAAGCTCTTTCAGCTCTTCAACTTTCCCCTGCCCGATATATGTTCTCGGCTCGGGGTTTTCTCTGTTCTGCGTCAGCCTTGCGATAACCTTTCCGCCGGCTGTTTCTGTCAACCTTTCAAGCTCGCAGAGCGACGCTTCAAAATTTCTCTCGTCGTCACCGGGCAGAAAAACGCCGACAAGCGCAACGTTTGTTATAGCTTCCTTGCTTGTAAATTCCATAGTTTGTTCTCCTTTCAGAAAGCAGAAAAAAGGCGGGTGCGCGCACTAGCTTCTGCTGTGCGTTTCCCCGCCAAATCAAAGTCATTAACCTGATTATTTCTTTCCTTCAAGACGCTTCTTGAACTTATCGACACGCCCGCCGGAATCAACGAATTTCTGTTTTCCGGTATAGAAAGGATGGCATTTTGAGCAAATTTCAACTTTGAAATCGCCCTTAGTCGATTTTGTCTGAATGACTTCGCCGCAAGCACATCTGACGGTTGCATCAACGTACTTAGGATGGATTCCCTCTTTCATTTTCACACCTTCTCCCTTTCTAAATTCATAGCTTATTTAATATATCACACTCTTTATTTTTTTGCAAGTGTTTTTTCGATTTTTTTCGGATTTTTTTCAGATTTTGCTTTCAATCTGCTCTTTTAAGCGGTTTATCGTCTTTTTTTCAAGCCTTGATATATAAGATTGCGATATTCCGAGCGCATCCGCAACCTCTTTTTGCGTCATTTCCCGCCTTCCTCCGAGCCCGAACCTCAGTTCAATTATCTCCCTCTCCCGCTCTCCGAGAAGCGCAACCGCTTCTGCAATCGCACTCTTTTCCTCCTCGTCCTCAAGCCGCTTTCCGACGTTTTCCTCGTCGCTTCCGAGTATATCGGAGAGAAGCAGCTCGTTTCCGTCGCGATCCGAGCTGAGCGGCGCATCGAGCGAAAGTTCAAGCCGCTGATTCTGATTTTTTCTTATATACATAAGTATTTCGTTCTCAATACAACGGGAGGCGTATGTTGCGAGCTTGATGTTCTTATCTGATCTGAACGTATTTGCCGCCTTTATCAGCCCGATTGTTCCGATGGAAACAAGGTCCTCAAGCCCGACGCCCGTGTTTTCAAACTTCCGCGCTATGTAAACAACGAGCCGCAGATTTCTTTCAACAAGGACTCTCCGCAGGCTTTCGTCCTCGTCAAGACGGGAAAGAATATCCGTTTCTTCTTCCGCCGTAAGCGGGGGAGGAAGAGTCTCCGCTCCGCCTATATAATGCACCTCGCCCAAAATGCCGAGCTTTCGCAAAAGCGAGCAAAATGCCTCTTTTATCCGCGACATTATTTTTGCAAAAAACATATCCTCTCCACCTCTTTTATATAAGTATTTTCGGAACGATACCGTCCGTCCCGCCAAAGTCGCAACCCGAAAAATCGACAGCAATGAGCGCTTTTTTTGCAAGCTCGCCACGCACGGTATCAATATAACAGAAATCGGGCACCGCCGCCGTGGCAGTTCCCTCCCCGTTTACCGAGGCAGACGGCACAAAACGCAGTCTTTTCATCGTTTCAATGCTCGCGCATACGCCTTTTTCTTTCATAGCCGAAAGTATTTCGGAAGGAAAAACTTTGCAGGCAACCTCGTTCTTCAAAAATATGACCGGCGTCCCCGTGATTGGCTCCGCGAGCAGATTTCCGCTATCGACAAGGCACCTCGCCTCCGCAGTCCTGCCCCCGAAGCCGATTCTTATATTTACGCTCTCCGCCGAGCTTTTTCTTGATATGATGCGCCCGCAGATATACGTCGCAAGCGCGGCGGCTCCCGCCGCAAGACCGAAAGCCCATATCGGTATATCACCAAACACCGTTGCGATGCTGCCGCCTATCGAAATATACCCCGTATACCTTCCGAGCCTTGAATATATAGCAGTCATCACCCCGCCAAGAAGCATCCCGACGCCGTAAAACAGCAGACACGAGACAAGCGTCGCAGGCATACATTTTTTCCTGTGAAACGCCGCAAGGCACATAAGAAGCGCGCAAACAGCGTTTGCCAACACGAGGAGCACCCCGTCAAACGGGAAAAAGAGCGAAGCAACGCCGTACACCCCGCCAAACGTCGCCGAGGCGAGCAGTCGCCATTTATTCATTTTCAGATGCAATATTTTCCCCGTTATGAAAAGCGAGAGAAAGTCCATTGAGAAGTTTATAAGAAACAATACGTCGCCGTATATTTCTTCCGTCATCGCCTTCGCCCCCTGTCCTTTTTTCTAATTATAAACCCTGTCCGGGCAAATAATTTGTCACAATAAAGGGCACGAAAACAAAAAAACGCACGGATATTTTCCGTGCGTTTTTCATAATTATTTATTTTCGGTATTTATTCCCCCAGCAGGCATTTAGCCGCTTTGAGAATGGCATATCTTCCGCTTTCAAACGTCAGTCCGCCCTGGAAATACGCCGTATACGGCTCGCGGAGAGGTCCGTCCGCCGAGATTTCGATCGACGAGCCGGAAACAAATGCTCCCGCCGCCATAATGACCTCGTCCGCATAGCCGGGCATTGCCCAAGGCTCTGGCGTTACGAAGGCGTCAACAGGAGAGCCCGCCTGTATGCCCCTGCAAAATGCGCAGAGCCCCTCGGGCGTGCCGAGAGTGACCGTCTGGATTATATCGTGGCGCGCGCAGTCATATGACGGAGAAACCTCATAGCCGAGAGCGGAGAAAACGTATGAAGCATATGCCGCCGTTTTTTTCGCCTGCGCAACGACGTGCGGTGCAAGGAAAAATCCCCTGAAAAGATTGCGGTTTTCGCCGATCGTCGCGCCGACCTCCGTCCCTATTCCGACAGTTGTCAGCCTGTATGAGATTAGCTCGACAGCCTTTGCCGTCCCCGCAACATACCCGCCGCAGTTTGCCATACCGCCACCGGGGTTTTTTATAAGCGAGCCGACTATGACGTCAGCTCCGAAGTCCGTCGGCTCTTTTTCGTCGCAGAATTCGCCGTAGCAGTTGTCAACGACGACATAAGCCCCCGACCTTTCGTGACAAAAGCGCACCATCTCCCCGATCTCCTCCGAGGAAAACGTCGGGCGGATGCCGTAGCCCTTGGATCTCTGAATGAATATGACCTTTATTTTCTCGCCGTACTTTGCAATCTTTTCTTCAACCGAGGGATAATCTATGCCGCCCTCGCACAGTTCTGTTTCGTCGTATCCGACGCCGAAATCGGCGAGGGAGCCTGTGCCGTCGTGCGTTCTGTCGCCAATGACGTCCGAAAGCGTGTCATACGGACGACCGGTTATCGAAAGCATTATGTCGCCCGGACGGAGCAGGCCGAAAAGCGCAATCGATATTGCGTGCGTACCGTTTACGATACTGTGCCGGCAGAAAGCTGCCTCCGCTCCGAAAACATCCGCATATATTCTGTCAAGCGCATCCCTGCCGTTGTCAGTATAGCCGTAGCCGGTCGATCCGGCAAACATTGAGTCGGAGACGCGGTGCTTTGCAAACGAGCAGAGCACCTTCTCCGTATTTTCCGCGGAAATTCTGTCAAAATCCGCAAAGACGGGCGCAAGCGCCTTCAGCGCCGCATCGTCGATCTCTTTTAACTTCTTTGAAAGTTCCATCTTTTTATCCTTCCGTTTTTCAGAGATTTCTGACTATGTCGCAGAAAAAGTCGCCGCGTTTTTCAAAATTGCGGAAGCTGTCAAAGCTCGCTGCCGCCGGAGAAAGCAGAACAATGTCGCCCTCCTCCGCAAAGCCCGCCGCCGCGCGGACAGCCTTTTCAAAATCTCTTTCATATATGTATTTTTTATAGCCGACGGTATCAAAAAGCTCCGCAAGGCGGACGCCTGTCGTCCCCGTCAGCACTATGTATTTCGCCCTTTTTTCAAGCTCTGCCGCAAGGGTATCCATTGGCAGGTTCTTGTCCGACCCTCCGCAGATGACTATCGGCGGTTTTTCAAACGACCGAAGCGCCGCAAGAGTCCTCGTCGGCGTTGTGTCTATTGAGCTGTTATAAAACTTTACGCCGTTTTTCGTGCACACCTCTTCGATTCTGTGTCGCACTCCGGCAAAGTCTCCCGCAACCCTGCGCACAGTCCCGTCCGAAACAAGACCGTCCAAAGCGGAGATCGCCGCCATATAATTTTCAACGTTGTGCAGTCCGACAAGGCGGATGTCCGAGCGGGACATAACCTTTCTCGTCTCCCCCGAAAAACGGGCAAAAACATCGTCTCCGGAAAGCCAGACGGCGTCTCCCTCAGGATCACCCTTTGAAGAAAACAACACAACCTGCGCCATTGCGCGGGAGCGAAAATCATCTGTATACCCGTCACAGGCGTTGAGCACAAGCCTGCAATCTTTATCCTGATGAGCAAATATATTCGCCTTGCTTTCGGCATATTCGGTCATATCCCTGTGCCAGTTCAGGTGATTCGGGGATATATTCGTTATTACGGCGCGATACGGCGCAAAGCTCATTCTGTGAAGCTGGAAACTGGAAAGTTCGAGAACGGCAAAGTCGCAGGCGCGCATTTCGGCGACTTTCGGAAGAAGTGGCGTGCCGATGTTCCCGCCGAGGAATACTTTCTTCTCCGTGTTTTCCGCCTCTGCGGAGAGCATTTTATAAATCAGGGTTGTAGTTGTCGTTTTTCCGTCGCTACCCGTAACGGCAATTATTTTGCAGGGGCAGAGATTGCAGAAAAGCTCCGCCTCCGATGTCAGAACCGAGCCGCTTTCCTCCGCCCGCAGAAATTCGGGCAGATCGGAGCGTATCCCGGGCGTTTTTATGATGACGTTATCGCAAAGTTCCGAGAGATAATCATCTCCGAAGCGCATACCGACGCCCTTTTCGGAAAGTATCGGCGCGACTCTCTCAACCCTGCCGCCTTCTCCGTCCGGCGTGTAGGTAGGGTCGGGATTTTTGTCTCTGACGGTCAGAGTTGCACCGTAGGAAAGCAGCATATCGACGCACGACATATTGCTTATCCCCGCTCCGACAAGCGAGACGGTCTTCCCTTTTATAAATTCTTTGAATTTTTCAAGCTTTTCATTTGTCATAGCGGCAAAATATCGGAAAGCGCAGCATATTCTGAAAGCCCGAGCCTTTCCCCGCGGACGTCTGCCGGAAGCCCGAGCGAGACGAGTGCGCTTTCAATATCCTCCTTGCTGTATTTTGATGAAACCGCCCTGACCGCATTTGAGAATGTCTTTCTTCTCTGCGCAAACGCCGCGCGGATAAGCGCGAACATATTGTCGACCGAAACGGGCGAAACAGGCGGATTTTCCCTTATCTTCATCCTGACGACGGCAGAGGTAACCTTCGGGGGCGGGATAAAGTTGCCGGCAGAGACCGTAAAGCATTTCTTCGCCTCCGCTTTATAGTCAACAGCAAGCGTTATCGCGCCGAAGTCCGCCGTTCCGGGAGCGGAACAAAGCCTATCCGCAACCTCCTTCTGTATCATAACGACTATCGATTCAAACACCTCCGAAGCGTCAAGCAGGCGCATTATAACGGGCGACGTTATGTAGTAAGGCAGATTTGCGCAGACGGAAACCTTCTCTCCGGGAAACTTCTCCCGCACAAGGGCGACGAAATCGACCTTCATAGCATCCGCCTCGATTATTTCAAGATTTTCGTATTCGCCAAGCGCCTCCGAGAGAAGCGGGATAAGGTCGCTGTCAACTTCGATCGCAAGCACCTTTTTATACATTTTGCAGAGCTCCGCCGTCATCGCGCCGACGCCGGGCCCGATCTCTATGACGCACCTGTCCTCATCTCCGCAAAGGTCAGCTATATCGTAGACGACATTCGCATTTGCGAGGAAGTTCTGCCCTCTGCCCTTTTTCGGGGCAAGACCGTATTTATCAAGAAGCCTTTTAACCTCTCCGCGGTCTGTTAAATTCATACGTCCGATTTCCTTTCAAAAAATAATTCAAAAAAATATTGACAAAACGCTCTGTTTATGATAAACTTTAATACGCTTCGAAAAGCAATGCTAATGTGGCTCAGTCGGTAGAGCAGTTGATTCGTAATCAACAGGTCATGGGTTCGAGTCCCATCATTAGCTCCAAAGGCTCGGTTTCTCCGGGCTTTTTTCGCAGATGTAGTTCAATGGTAGAATATCAGCTTCCCAAGCTGACTACGCGGGTCCGATTCCCGTCATCTGCTCCAAAAAATGAAAGTCGCTTCGGCGGCTTTTATTTTTTCTTTGGCGGGAAGCGGAGAAGGCGGTAGTGAATGACAGCCTTTGACGCAGCGAAGCGGCACGAGGGTAATGAATGACAGCCTTAGACGGCTATCAGAACCCGAGTGTGACCGAGCGGTAGCGAGAACTGTCAGAGCCGCCGATGACCGAGCGGCGTCGAGCCGCGAGAACCGATTCCCGTCATCTGCTCCAAAAACGGAAGTCGCTTCGGCGGCTTTTTTCTTTTTGCTGATGTAACCGTCATTTCAAGCAAGTATTATATCACCGCGCGCACGGTTAGTCAATGAAAATCTTCCGTTTTCGCCCCAAAACTATCTCGCCGTTCCGAGAAGCTCGGAGAATATCTTTATGTGGTGCTCCTCGTCGAGAATTATGCGCCGCAGCATCTCCCGGATACAACTGTCATCGATGCGGCGGATGAGATCTCTGTACATAGCAATCGCCGCCTTTTCTCCCGCTATCCCCGCACGCAGAACTCTATCAGGCGAGGTCTGATAATTGACCTTCGACGCATCAAAGCACCCGCGCCTTTGCATATCACAGAATTTCGGGTCTCCGCCGAGCTTATATATCAGCTCGCCGAGGATCTCAAGATGACGCATCTCCGTCATCGAAACGCAGGAAAGCACGGCAGAAAGCTGTGCCGGCTCGGCATTCTCCGTAACTATGTGCCCGTATGTATATTGAAGTATTGCGGAGAGCTCCCCTCCGTCGCCCGCATACGCAGTCGACAGAAGTCTTGCATAATTTGCGTTCGGTGCGGAAACACACACCTCCGGATACGGAAGCGGCAGGTTGCACGCGGTTCTGAGTTTTCCGTTCAAAATATCAGCTCCTTTTATTTTTATTCTATGCCATTTTATGAAAGACAACAGGATTTGACACACATCCGCGGTGTTCCCCTCCCGCCCCGAAAACGGATGCGGGAATTTTTTCAAAAACGTGCAGGAATTATTGACAAACAACCGTTTATCCTATATAATTTATTTGTGGAAAATGCTATATTTCCGCTGTTTTGCGGAAAAGCGGGCGAATAGAAGCCGGGCGATGCGCTTTCAGTTCTTACCTGTGTGCATTTTTCCGACAAATGACGCTTTTATAATGTTCATTCTATCAACATTTTGCACAAGCGGGGGGAACAGCCGTTTCAGGCTGGATACGTTTGCGCAAGCAATTAAGCGGGACATCTCTTTTCTGCCGACGCAGGAGATGTTCTTTGTCCCGGCGTCGGCAAAAACAATTCCATAAAGGAGAAAAAGACAATGAAAAAATTCTCATCAAAAAGAGCATTGCTTCTCAGCG
>ERZ808278.60-NODE-60-length-96544-cov-35.696546_pt1 | contig 96544 bp, 88 predicted proteins | sample MGYA00521239_ERZ808278 | MGnify/ENA primary metagenome ERZ808278 (study PRJEB31516, sample SAMN03275600) | gut metagenome | biome: mammalia-associated habitat; material: feces | host: Papio cynocephalus | place: Kenya | collected 2012-07-17 ...
TGCAACACAGGCTACATACGAGTATGACTCCAAGGACAATCAGTACGACGCAGGCGCTGAAATGGTTTACCCCGAAGGTATAACAAAGGACAGCTTCGCTGAAAACCAGACCTCCGTTGACTCCAACGGCAACTTCTATACATCCTTTGAGAGCGCTATGGCAGGCGTTGCAGACGGCGGCACTATTTACCTCAAAGAAGGCTCCACAGTCAACAAGTTTACTCACCTCGACGCAACAAAGAACATCACAATTCAGGGCAACGGCGTTGACTTCGAGGGTGCCGACATTTCAATCGGAACATATGCAGCTCCTGAAAACACGGAAACAACAATCGAAATTTATAACGCGAAGAACCTCGTTGTATGGGGTCAGCCCATTGATGGACGCGCAGACATCTGGAATGTAAAATTCTATAACTGCGCAAACGACGGTTATAACTTTCTTATGTACAGAGGTGGCAAATCCGCAACTGCAAAGATCAACCTCGTAATTGAAAACTGCAAGGCAAATGGCTTTGGCGATTCCATCGTTCACACAACGGCAGACGGCAGTATCGTTATAAAGAACACGGACTTTACAAACAACTGCGCTCCTGTAAACATTGCTCATAAGCAGTCCGGCACAATGACGGTTTCCGTTGAAAACTGCACATTCGTAAACTGCGGCAAGATCGACACATCAAACGATTACTTCGCTCCCGCACGTTTCGTAAACAACAGCACAGTCGGTACGCTGAACGTTACTCTTACAAACAACGGCTTCTCCGGCACAATCGGCACAAACGGCGACATCCTTCTCGGCGATTACAGAACCGGCAGCGCTTCTCACAAGGTTACTGCAACTATCGTAACCTCCGCTCCCGTTATGGTTAAGTCCTCCGAGGACGCTGCTTACAGCTACGCAGGCGGCACAATCGTTGCAGGACTTAAGAAGGCAACAGCTACAACCCAGGCAGAGCTCAATAACGTCATCTCCTCCGCAACAGAGCCCACAACAGTCACCCTCGTCAAAGGCACATATACGCTTCCGTCACTTGCCAACAAGGACATCACAATCAAGGGCACAAAGGACACTATAATTGATATGAGAACAAGTGGCATTGTCGGTGCACAGAATGCAGGACTGGATTTGACAATTGAAGGCGTAAAAATTCAGTTTGCTAATGAAAATTACAAAGGCGTAACTAATTCCAAGAAAGTAACATATAAAGATTGCACAATCAAGGGTCTTCAGTTCCTTTATGCCGATGAGGTAGAATTCATCAATTGCGAATTCGTTCAGGAAAATGATGACGCTTATCACATCTGGACGTATGGTGCAAAGAACGTAACATTCACAGACTGTAAGTTCAACAGCACAAACAACAGCAAGGCTGTTCTTTGCTATATTGAAGGTTCGGGCAATGAATTTACACGTACATTCAACCGTTGCGAATTCGTTGCAACAGGCACAGCAGAGAAGTCCGCAATTATGATAAATCCGACCGCAAATGCCGGAACAAATACATATGTTATAAACATCAACGACTGCACAGCGACCGGATACGGTGAAAACGGTATCAGCGGTCAGACAATTGTCGGTGTCAAGGAAACAGTTAAAGACAATATAACTGTAAACATCAACGGCACAACAGTTTATACTCACTAATTTCCCCTCACCTCTCCTCCCTCGGGAGGAGGGGCAAATAAAGGATATAAAGCAATTTGTGTCTTTTGTTTGCCTTAAAATTCTGAAAGGAGCTTTTTCAGTTATGAAATTTTCCGATAAAACAAATAAAAGCCAAAATGTGACCGAAGATCGGCTGCACTCATTTTTGCTGACGTCGTTTTTATGTATCATTGCGGCGATAATCGTCCTCTGCGGGGCGACCTTTGCGTGGTTTCAGTCTGCAAAGATCGGTATGTCGGAGCCAATAATCTCCGCAAATTATGATGTTCTTTCAATCATCCCAGACGTTGCCGGCGAGAACAACTCATATACAATCTCCGGCGATAAGGAATATACCGTTACCGTCGGCGCAAAGGGCAACGCAAGCACGGGATTTTTCATATTGACCGTCTCGTATACAGACACCTCGAACACTCTGCATACAAACACATATACCTCCTGCCAGCTTGCTCCGGGCGGTCTTGTCACCTTCAAGCTCAAATCGGCTTATGCCGCCGTTGTAACGATTTCCGCCCAGTGGGGAACGTCCTCGAAGAGTGAGGATCCGGACATCAAGGGAGGCACGCTGATAACCGTCGGCGAGGCGGAGGGCAGCTCCGGCAACACAGAATCCGGCACAACTACTCCCGCGGCAACCACGACAACAGCCCCTGCCGCAACTACAACAACAGCTCCCGCAGCAACTACAACAACAGCCCCTGCAACAACCACAACAACGGCTCCTGCGACAACCACAACGACGGCTCCTGCGACAACCACAACGACGGCTCCTGCGACAACCACAACGACGACATCCGCCGTAACGACAGTCGGAGAATAACCCCAAGAATTTCGGAAATAAAGGGCAAACTGCAAATGACGGCTTGATTTTTATATAAAATATCCGTTTTTCCCAAGCTGACACCGTTTTTTGCGCGGTGTCGGCTTTATTTTGACAAAAATCATTTAAACGAAAGGCAAAGCGAATGAGAGTGGCAATTATAGGTTCAAGGAGCATTGAGGAGAGACGTATTCAGAAAGAGGTTTATGAGCTCATATGCAGTTATGTCCCCGCAAACTGTACAGAGATCATATCCGGCGGCGCCTCCGGAGCGGACAAGCTCGCCGAGCTCTATGCGGAAGAAAGCAAACTGCATCTGACAGTCTTTCGCCCCGATTATGAAAGCTTTGGAAAGCGGGCTCCGATCATCCGTAATTGCGAGATAATCGACCACGCGCAGTACGTTATCGCCCTCTGGGACGGCAGGTCAAGAGGCACGGCATTTACCGTAACGGAATGTATCAAGAAGGGGATTCCTGTCAGGGTTTTTGTCCTCTGATTTGTTTCAAATATGTAAATTTTGCCGAAAGCATAATTAGATATTGTTTTATTTTTCTTTGTATGGTATAATGTATTCACAAAAAACGTCAAATTCCGACACAGGAGGGATAATCGTGAACAGAGACGGCAACAATCGCTATGATACAATGTCCGGCACAAGGGATATGCGCAGAACGCAGTCCGATACAAGTATGGGCAAAACATATACTCAGACAACAAGCGTTAAAAGAAAGAAAAAGCTCCGCTTCAAACCGACAAAGGACGGTATGATTGCGCTCGGAGAGCTTTTCCTTATAGTTCTGGCTGTTTTTCTTGTAATTTTCCTCGTTATAAAGGGTATCGTCGGCAGCAAAAAGCCTGCGCAGACGACAGACCCCGATAACATTACAACAACTAACCCCGCCCAGACAACTACCGATGCCCCCAAGCCCTCTTGGAACGCAGGCTATATCAGTCTCGGCGTTGCTTCAAGCGGAAAAGGCGAAGGCAACCTCATTCTCGTAAACAATGATCACGAATATACCTTCCCTTCAAAGATGACAACAAAGCTGACCGAGCTTTACGGTAAGACAGAAGGACTTTTCGTTCTCGGCGCGTATGAAGATTCGACGCGCAGAGGTGTATATCTCAATTCGGGCATACTTCCGAGCCTGAGAAAAATGTGCGAAGCGATGATCGCCGCAAACAAGGAATCGTTCGTAGAATATAAAAACTCCAAAGGCGAAACTCTGATCGATAAAATTATGATATCCAGCGGTTTCCGCTCAAAGGATTATCAGCAGGATCTTTATGACGACGCCGACGATACGAGCCTCCTTGCAAAGGCGGGACACAGCGAGCATCACACAGGTCTTGCGTTTGACGTAAAACTGTTTACGATCGGTCCAAAGAGCACGGCAACGCGTGATCTCACCCCCGAACAGTACGAATGGATAACGGAAAACTGCCATAAATACGGCTTCATCCGCCGTTATCAGGCTGAAAAGCTCGATAAGACAGGCATAAGCAACGAAGAATGGCATTTCCGCTTTGTTGACATCCCTCACGCGTATGCAATGAAAGACGCAGATCTTTGCCTTGAAGAGTATATCGATATGCTCAAAACAAAGCACGACAGCACCAAAGGCACCCCTTGCGAGGTATCGACAGACATCGGCGATTTCCTCATATATTACGTTCCCGCAGACACAGCAGACATAACCTACATAACAGTTCCCCAGGGAGCGAAGCTCATTTCCGGCAGCTTTGCCGCAGAGCAGAACATCACCTCCGGAATGTACACGGTTTCCGGCACGAACGAAGGCGGATTTGTCGTTACGATTGCAAAATAAAAATCCGCAAAATAAAAGACAGAATCCCAACCCCGCCGGGGTTGGGATTTGATATAAAAGGAGCTATTTATGACAGGCGAAGAAATTTTCTCCCGCTATTGTCCCCTGGTTCGGGATTATATATACGCAAGCGGCTGGAAGGAGCTGCGTCCGGCGCAGATCGAAGCGGCGAATGTCATCTTCGGAAGCGACGATAACCTCATCCTCTCCTCGGACACAGCCTCCGGCAAAACGGAAGCGGCGTTCTTCCCGATCATCACAGAGCTTACGGAAAATCCGCCGATGTCTGTCGGCGTGCTTTATATAGCGCCGCTGAAAAGCCTTATAAACGACCAGTTTTCAAGGCTGGACGCACTTCTTACAGATTCCGGATTGCCCGTTTTTCATTGGCACGGCGACGTTGCGCAGAGTCACAAGAAAAAACTGCTCGACGACCCGAAGGGCGTGCTTCAGATAACGCCGGAGTCGCTTGAAAGTATGCTTATCAATCGCGGAGCGGATATTCTCCGCATTTTCGGCGGTCTGCGCTACGTCATAATCGACGAAATTCACACGCTGATGAGCGCTGACAGAGGAAATCAGGTCATCTGCCAGCTTGACAGGCTGGACAGAATTCTCGGCTTTTCCGCAAGGCGCATCGGGCTTTCGGCAACGATAGGCGATATGGAAAGCGCGAGAAGGTGGCTGACGGGCAGTAGCGGCAGAAACATTCAGGCGCCCGTCATTCCGGGAGGAAAAAGCCGGATAAAGCTCGCTCTCCAGCATTTTTATATTCAGGACGAAACAACAGACAGCGGAGAGAATCCGGCAGAGTCGCCCGAAAGCAAAATCGCAATCGACGCAGGCTATGAATATATTTACGACTGTTCCCGAACTCAAAAAAGCATAATCTTTTCAAATTCCCGCGAAGAAACGGAGTACATCTGCGCAACGATGCATCAGATCTGCGCTCTCCGCGGCGATAATGACATTTTCTTCATTCACCACGGCAACCTCTCCGCCTCAATACGCGAAGAAGCGGAAGACAGGCTGAAAAGCGATCTTCCCTGCGTCGCGTGTGCAACGGTGACAATGGAGCTCGGCATTGACATCGGCAGGCTTGAGCGCGTCGTTCAGCTCGGCTCGCCGTCAAAGGTATCGAGCTTTCTCCAAAGGCTGGGCAGAAGCGGACGTCGCGGCGCTCCGCCGGAAATGTTTATGGTCTTTCGCGAGGAAAATCCTCTGCCCGATACACCACTTCCCCAGCTTATTCCCTGGGATATGCTGCGCGGGATAGCCGTCATTCAGCTTTATATCGACGAAAAATTCGTCGAGCCGCAATATGTGAAAAAACTGCCTGTCAGCCTGCTTTTCCAGCAGACGCTCTCCGTTCTCGCCTCGTCCGGCGCGCTGACTCCGAAGGCACTTGCGGAAAGAATACTCTCGCTTTCGCCTTTTGCCGCAGTTGAAAAAGAAGATTACCGTTCTCTGCTCGTTCATATGATAAAAAAAGATTATCTTTCCCTTTGCGAGGACGGGACGCTCCTCGTCGGACTTGCGGGCGAAAGGCTCCTCAAGAGCTTCAAATTTTATGCGGTCTTCAAGGACAGCGAGGATTATTCCGTCAAAAGCGGAAGCGATGAGATCGGAACTATCTCCTCTCCCGTTCCCGTCGGAGACAGGTTCGCCCTTGCAGGGCGGGTATGGGAAGTGGAGGAGCTTGATCTTGCCAGAAAACTGATATTTGTTCACAGCGTCCCCGGAAAAATGGAAATATCGTGGCCCGGCGACTACGGCGAGGTTCACACAAAGGTCCTGCGCAAGATGTTTGAAATCCTCTGCGGCGACCGTGACTTTCCGTATCTCAAGGCAAACGCCCGCGAGCGTCTCGCGGCGGCAAGGCGGGTTGCCGGAAATGCAAAGATAAAAAGCGACAGGCTCATCTCCCTCGGCGGAAGCACAAAATGTCTCTTCCCGTGGCTCGGAACAAGATCGTTTTCAACTCTTGTCCGCATTCTCAAAAAACACGCAGGCGAGCTTGGAATCCGAAGCATTGAGCACAACGGTTGCTATTACATTACCTTCAAGAGCGAACGCGACTGTGCCGACCTGACAGCGGCAATCGCCTCCCTGCTTGACGGCGAAATCGACCCGATGACCCTCGTCGGCAAAGGCGAGCTGCCGATAAGCGAAAAGTATGACGCCTGCGTCGAACCGGAGCTCCTCCGCAAAGCCTTCGCCCTTGACCGACTCCGCACAGACGAACTTACTTTTCTTCGAGAAGAAACCGTACTTTTCTTTGAAAAGAAAAGTAGGCAAAAGAAACTTCCGTAATTTGTTTGTGCAAACTTTATAAAAGGAAAACAGAGGTGATTTTTCATCTCTGTTTTTGTTTTCTTAAGCTTGAAAAAGCGGACGCCCTACTTTTCTTTGACCGTACTTTTCTTTGAAAAAAAAGTAGGCAAAAGAAACTTTGGTAATTGTTTTGTACAGATGTTTCATTATCTGCATATCCTGGTGTTATATTGTAGGGGACGGGTCTCCCGTCCCGTCATCCCGTCTTCATCGATACACAATCCGGCATATCCCTCCCGTCTCGGCGACGCCTGCCTGGCTTGCTTCGCAAACCGGCAAATCCCTCCCGTCTCGGCGACGCCTGCCTGGCTTGCTTCGCAAACCGGCAAATCCCTCCCGTCTCGGCGAAGCCTGCAAACGCTTATGCGTTTGCATATCCCCCAAGCAAAAAGGACGCACAAGGCGTCCTTTTAAAAGCGTTGCGCGGAGGTATAAGTCTGAGTGTTTTTCCGTGTCCGCGTAAGTCCCGTTAAGGCGGGATATATTTTTGGGTATAAGAGATGCCGGAGATCGCATCTGCGGGGGCTTATGTAATATATAATCTGCCGGCTCTGTTGTTCAAAAATTTATTTCGTTGATCTGATGTCATCTATACAACGCAGGCATATGACGAATTGATCGTCCTCGCTCATATCCGCTCCGCAGAGCTTGCATCTGGGTTTTGCCTTTGTGATTTTAAGCTCTCCGTTTTCGCAGGAAATGAGAACCTTTTCGCCCGCTTCAAGATTCATCTCCTTTCTCATATCGGGGGGCAACACGACCCTCCCAAGCTCGTCAACTGTTCTTTCCGCTGTAAATTTCATATTCTTTGCCTTCCTTTCCAATGAAGCAATCGTGTTATTCACGATGTTGCCGTGATTATACCACAAAGTGCTTGTCGAAATTTGTTGAAACACGCCTTGAAAGCAAAAAAATCTGCAAAAAGTTGCAGATTTTTCTTTTTTGCCCTGTTTTATGTGTGCTCTATATACGCATATATGACAGCGCACAGTCGCTCGCGGTCTTTTTTCGGCAAAGAATTTATCTTTTCCGCAATATCCGAGCTGACAATATGCGAGCTTTTTTCTATAATGTCGCAGAAAAGGTCGTCTGCCGAGCAATTCAGCGCATTTGCGATCGCAACGAGCTTTTCCGGGCTCGGAAAGCTGTTTCCCCGCTCAATATCGGAAAGATAGTTCGGTGTCAGTCCGACCATTTCCGAAAACACCTGCTGCGTATAGCCTTTGCTGTTCCGCAGCGCCTGAATTCTCGCGCCGAGCTTCTGATTTATAGTTGTTCCTCCCATAACAGCATCTCCCTCGTGACGGATTGGTTTTTCTTCGTATAACTTACGGTGATGTCGTTATAAACAGTATATCGGAGGACGGGAATAAAATACATCAGATGACATCGTTGATATAACGCTAATATCGTTGCAAAAGCACATAAAAACAGGCAAACACGAGGATTTTCCCCGGTTTGCCCGTTTGTTTTTAAGACAAATTATTTATTTTTCTTCTTTGTGCTGACGATTATGATCGCTGCGACTCCGCAAACAACTATAACCGCGATGACAATATAAAGTACGACGGAGGATGAACCGCCCGCAACCGTTACAACGCAAAGCGGAGGAACGATCGTGCTGTCTGCGCTTGCGCTGACGGTGTATGTTTTTCCGCCCTTGAGGGAAATGGCAACCTTGCCGTCTGCGTCTGTCTTGTATTCGGTCTTTTCGCCGTCAACCGTTATCGTCGCGCCTGCAACGGAAGAGACGACCGTGTTCCAGTTTTCGTCATAGCCGATAGAGGAAAGAGTCAGCGTAAGCTCTTCGCCCGCTTTGACGCTTGCCTTGTTTACGCTGAAATATGTGTATTTGTCGCTATAACCGGTCTTGTCCGTATAAACGTATGCCACAACGCTGTCGCCGGATTTTACTTCATCGGAAAGTCCGCTCGACATCTTGTTGTTTACGGCGTAGCCAAATGCGCCGCTTTCGTCACCCCAGAGCTTTGTGATGTAAAGACCGTAGTCTCCCGTAGCGGAGGCGTAGCCCTTGTCTGCACCGCCTTCATATTTTGCGTCGTGAGCAACTTTGAGAGCGTCATCGATGTTGAAGTTTTCGTTTGATACGACAACTTCATAATTCTTCAGCACGAAATTGCCCTCAGAGATGATCGTGACGGTTGCTGTCGGTGCTTTGGCGTCCGAAGCCAAAACAACCGTGCACGCGCAGAAAGCAAGCACAATGACAAGAACTGCCGCAAGAAGTCTTTTTGTTTTCATTGTTTTTTCTCCTTTGTTTTATAATTTTTTCGGCGAAACAAAAGCACCTTCCATATGAGAGAAAGGTGCCGATCTTCAAAAATTCCGCGCAAAAAGAACGCAGAGGGGTGATTTCTGCGAAAAAGCGGATATAAAAATCGGTACAGCTCTCCCAATTTGCCCAAAAGCGCCCGACATAAGCCGGTAACCGAAAGGACGGCAAGCATTCCGACTTGGGGACGAATGAGTCCGATTACGGTAATGGCTGTTGCGACGGATTTTCACCGAGATTTCCTTTTTGACACGCGCCGGGTTTTATCCTCGACGCGCGACCGCCCTTTTTTGATATTATTCTGTTCCGTTATGCACGGGTTTCCCGTGCGATAATATTTTACCATTGCCGAAAGGGCTTGTCAACACATAGCGAAGATTATCTTTTCGGTGCTTAAAAAAGCGCGAAAAAATTCAAAAAAATTTATTTTTCCTATTGAAATTGTTAAAAAAAGGGTATAAAATATAGCATATTTTTGTTTCGGAAGGATTTTTTATGGCGGAAAAACTGTTTACGGTGCCCGATATATACCCGGATTTCAAATGTAAAATATCGGCTTGCAGGCAAAGCTGCTGTCACGGCTGGGAGATTACGCTTTCGATGAAGGAATATTTTGAGCTTGTCGGTATGGATTGCGATCCGGAGCTCCGAAAAAGGCTGGACGGCTCTGTGTACATAGTTGATCATCCGAGCCCCGAACGCTATGCGGCAATCGCCAAAAGATATGACGGCGACTGCCCTATGCACGATTCAAACGGCTATTGCTCGCTTCAATGCTGTTGCGGGGAAGCCGCCCTGACAAATGTCTGCCGATTTTATCCGAGGAGTCCGAGAACACGCCACGCTCTCGAATGTTCGGTCGCCGCTTCCTGCGAAGGGGTGTGCGAGCTGCTTTTCGCAAAAAAGGAGCCGCTCTCGTTTATAAAGATACCGCTGGACTTCGGGGACGTTTTTACGCCGTCGCCCGATGACGATACGGTCACAAAAAGTTATGTTCCCGTAAGAAAAGGGCTTGTTTCGATTATGCAGAAGCGGTGTATGCCGCTTGGAGCAAGGCTTTCTCTCGCCGTCTCTGCCTGCGAGGGGATCGATGCGGCTTTGCAGAGCGGACGGGACGGCGGGCTACCGTCGCAGGGAGGCGCAGCCGACCCTTATAAAACAACTGATACCGCCGCTTTGAGATCTGCCGCAAAATTGCTCTCCGGCTTTGATTTCAGGCATTCTGTATATCCTTTTGCCCTGAAAGCGGGCGAAAACCTCGCCTTTTCTTCCGATGATTTTCCAAAAAACTACGAAGCTGCAAAGGTAAAATTTGCCGAAACATTTCCGGATTGGGAGAGAATGTTTGAGAATGTGCTTGTGAACCACTTTTTCTATGAGGGCTTGCCGTTTTCGGACGACGGTTGCTCGCCTTGCGACAATATGAAGGCGATGTGTGCCGTGTACGGGCTTTGGAGACTTGTTGCCGTCGGCTATACGCTGACCTCGCCCAACATTGATTCCCTCGTCGATTGTACGGCGGCATTTTTCCGCCTTGCGGAAAATTCTCCGCTTCCGGACAATCTTGCAAAGGCTATACATTCAAAAAGCGAGCTGTCCGAATTTGATTTTACAACCATATAAAAGCCTTTCCCAAAGATGAAAATTTGCCGAAAGCCGGCGGAACGGCGCATTTCAGGCGGGCTTGCAGCAAGCGAAAAACAATCTTATATAAAAACAGCGTCCTTGCCCGGTTTCCGGGGTAAGAACGCTGTTTGTTTTTATTTGCTTTTCCGTTCTGCGCTTTTCGGCAGTCCGGTTTAAAATTTTCAGTACGACCGGTCCTATAAGCCGGGTTCTGTCTTGAGCGATCATCTATCTTTGCCATTCATTACTGAAAGGCTCATCTGACAAAACCAGATTGCCACCTCGCGCCCGATGCCTTTCGGCATCCGGCAGAGCACACCATTCGGCACGGGGTGTTGCTTCGGATAGGGTTTACAGGGCATCCCTTGTTACCAAGAGATCGGTGAGCTCTTACCTCGCCTTTCCATCCTTACCGTAAAAAATACGGCGGTTTATTTCTGTTGCACTTTCCCGGAAGTCACCTTCGGCGGACGTTATCCGTTATCCTTGCTCTGTGAAGCCCGGACTTTCCTCACGGTAATACCTTTCGGCAACATACCGCGCGATCGCTCGGACCGGTCGCTGTACTGATCATCTTTCGTCTATATATTTTAAACCATCCGGCACACCGCCGTCAAGTTCTTTTTTGCAGTCTATGGGAGAAATTTTCTTTGTCGCCTTATATATGACGATAGACTTGCCCATAAGGCCGTCTTCCGTATATGCCTCGTCTTCATAATACATCTCAAACGACAGGCTCTCAATAGCCTCTTTTGAGATTTCCCCGGAGCCTTCGCCTTTATAAATATATACGGCGTCCGGTGCATCCGGAGAAGGATACATAAGGCTCGGCATAGCCGAACCGCCGGCAGTCAGTCCCGGAACGCTGAACGAAACCTTGATGTATTGATAAACGGTTTTTGAATATTCAAGATAAGCGTATGACTTATAGACGTTTCCATCCTCATCACGCAGGGCAAATACGAACGGTCTTTTGCCGATCTTATCGAGCGCAGCCTGCTTTTCCTCTTCGCTTTCGTAGTCACGGGCAGCGATTTTTTCCTTCAGCTTTTTGACGGTGCTGTTGTTATAGCGGACTGTGAACTGAAGCTCGTTTGTTTCGGGGACTATTTTTACATCGAATATCGCATATTCCCCGCCCCTCGGCATATAGTCACCAAGCTCCTGAGAAAATACGGCAACATCGCCGTTTTTGAGGGCTTCCTCGATTTTCGGGGTACATATGAGCGAGGTCATACTCTTGCCCGGTTTGTTCGTTCCGAGACGGAAAAATATTATCGCAAAGAGGGCAATGACTATAAGATAAAACAACCATTTGAAAATATTTTTCAGCGTTCTGAAACTGAACAGCTTACCCCAAAACGATTTATTCCGATATATTTCTTCTTCCGCATAATTGCCGTAATCATTCCAGTTTTCAGCCAAGACCGAGCCCACCTCCTTTTCATCGGGAAAAATGTTTCTTCGTATATTATACTACGTTTTTTCCGCTCTTACAATAGCGAAAAAGGGAATTTTTTATGAACTGCCGGGGCGATAGAAATCTGTATATCGCTACCGATAACCAAGGATTCTTTTGCCTGTATGTCCATAAAGACGGGGCGACGGGAGGGGAGACCCCTCCCCTACGTTGCAACACCCGGATATGCAGACAATAAAATATCCACTCAAATCAATAATTGAAGCTTCTTTTGCCTGTATATCCATAAAGACGGGATGACGGGACGAGAAATCCCTCCCCTACGGTGTTCGTGCTTCCGCTTTAAGGCTCTCCCGTTGGGAGATTTGCAAGCGTGCGAAGCGCCCTTACAGGCCTCGCCGAAAGAGGCAAAGAAACCCGTCACCTACAATATAACGCCCGTATATGCAGGCAATAAATATTCGCACAAAACAATTACTGAAGCTTCTTTTGCCTACTTTTCTTCTCGAAGAAAAGTACGGTCGAAGTCAGAGAAGCCGCATTTTTCGGCGAGGGCGGAGGCGCGATCGAAAGCGAAGGCAATCGCCTCTGTTGAATGAGCGTCGCTGGAAAAAACGATTTTTCCGTGCATTTCGTTCAGCGTGCGGAGAAGATATTCGGAGGGGTAAGGAGAGCTGCGCCCGACGCGGAACATTGCTCCGGTATTGATCTCAAAAATCTTGCCTGCGGAATGTAGCTTTTCCATAGCGTCTTCGGCAACTTTTCTGTATTTCTTTGACGTTCTGTCAAAAACGTCGGAATTTTCATTGAACTTTTCAACGAGATCAAAATGCCCGACTATCCTGACATATGTGTTTTCCGCGTGCTGCGACAAAAGCGAATAATATTCTTTGCAATAATCATAAGGGTCGCCGCCGAAGTAGTTGTTTATAGCCCTAAACACCTCTTCTTTCGTTGAATCGACGGGGCAGAATTCATCCCCGCATTTTATATAATGCACAGAGCCGATGACATAATCAAACGGGGACAGGGGAATATCCGAAAAAATATCGTGCTCGATGCCGCAAAGTACCTTTATCTGATCTGAAAATTCCTCTTTCAGCGAGTTTATCTCCTTTATATAATTCTCTGTCCTTTCGCCGCTCATCATCCAGTGCGACGCAATCTGCATATGAGCGTGATCGGAAAAGCCGTATGTTTTCAGTCCCTTTTCAATGGCAGCCGAAAGCATTTCGCGAGGGGAACACTTGCCGTCGCTGTAATTTGTGTGGGTGTGTATATCGGCTGATATGTTCATATTTACAAAGCCTCCGTGGTGTGATATAATATCAATAGATAATTTATCATAGCGACGGAGAAAGGTCAAGGGGGTAACGGAATGAAAAAAGCTTTAATTATTTTATGCGCAACATTTGCGCTCGTTTTTATTGTCTGTCTCTGCCTGAATTTTGCCGTCGTTTTTTCGTCGCAAAAAAATATTACGGACAGGGAAAATGCAGGGGCAGAGGTTATAATCGTTCTCGGATGCGGCGTAAAGCCTGACGGATCGCCGAGCGATATGCTCCGAGACAGACTTCTGACGGCAGTTGACCTTTATAAAAACGGCGCGGGAAAAAAGCTTCTCCTCTCCGGCGACAGCAAAAATGCGGAGAAATATGACGAAGTCGGCACGATGAAGCGGGTCTGCCTTTCGCTCGGCGTGCCGGAGGAGGACATAATGACGGATACGCTTGGTCTTTCAACCTTTGAAAGTATTGACAGGGCAAAAAAGATCTATGGAATCAAAAGCGCAATCATCGTAACGCAGAAATATCATCTTTACAGAGCGATATATATAGCGAAAAGCCGCGGGATTTCGGCTGTCGGCGTTTCGGCAGATCTGCATACTTACGGCGGTCAGCTCTTCCGCGACATAAGGGAGATCCCCGCAAGGGTCAAGGATTTTATATTGTCACTTTCAAAATAACAAAAAGTGCTGCGACGGATGACCGCGGCACTTTTCTTTTATACGTTTTTTGAAGATAAAGTACGAAAAAGCAATTCTTGCCCCGCATATCGATAAAGCCGGGGGTGACGGGACGGGATTTGCTGATTTGCGCAAGCAATCGGGGCGGGCGTCGCCGAGACGGGAGGGATTTGCCGGATTGCGAAGCAAGCCAGGCAGGCGTCGCCGAGACGGGAGGGATTTGCCGGATTGTGTATCGATGAAGACGGGGTGACGGGAGGGGAAACCCCTCCCCTACAATGTAACACCCGGATATGCAGGTAATGAAACGTCTGCACAAAACAATTACCGAAGTTTCTTTTGCCTGTATATCCATAAAGACGTGACATCGGGACGGGAGACCCGTCCCCTACGTTGTAACACCCGGATATGCAGATAATGAAACATCTGCACAAAACAATTACCGAAGTTTCTTTTGCCTGTATATCCATAAAGACGTGACATCGGGACGGGAGACCCGTCCCCTACGTTGTAACACCCGGATATGCAGATAATGAAACATCTGCACAAAACAATTACCAAAGTTTCTTTTGCCTACTTTTCTTCTCGAAGAAAAGAACGGCGCCCGCTTTATTTTAAAGCACAACAAAGCAAAAACAAAGATGAAAAATCATCTCTGTTTTCTTTTTATAAAGTTTGCGCAAACAAATGGCCGAAGTTTCTTTTGCTTACTTTTCTTTTCAAAGAAAAGTACGGTCAAAGGAAAGTACGGTGAAGAAAAGTAGGAAATTTTCTTGATTTATTAACAAATAAGGTGTAAAATATATTCTGTATACAACAAATATGACAAGCGGAGGATAATTTTATGTCAGACAAATTACTTCTGGTCATCAACCCCAATGCCGGCGACGGAATTGCGAAGCGCTGGATATATGAAATGGTTTCTCTTCTTTCGGAAAAATACAGATTTGTAACGGTTTATCTTTCAAAAGCGCAGGGCGACATAACAAGTACGCTCAAGGAATGTGCCTCGGACTATGACGCCGTTATCTGTTGCGGCGGAGACGGAACCCTGAGCGAAACATTGAACGGCATATATGCCTGCGGAAAGAACGTTCCCATAGGCTATATACCGACAGGCACCGTCAACGATTTTGCAACGTCGCACGGGATTCCGAAAAACATCAAAGCCGCTTTGCAAAAGCTCGTTCCCGCAGAGCCGAAGGCATATGATATGGGTATCTTCGGGGACAAAACTTTTTCATACGTCGCAGCCTTCGGAGCGATTGTCGAAGCGTGCTATAAAACCCCGCAGGCAGATAAGGCTTCCTTCGGCAAGCTGGCGTATTTTGCGGAGGGAGCGAAAAAGCTCCAGGAACTGAAACCGCTGAAAATGAAAATTACTTGCGGAGAAAGAATGATCTTCGGAGATTTCATTTTCGGAATGGTGACCAATTCAATATCCGTCGGCGGGTTCAAAATGTTCCCCGGAAGTACGATTGATATGCTGCGCGACGGGAAACTGGAGGTTACGCTTGTCAGCTATCCAAACTCAGGAGCGGAGCTTCAGGAAGCCATAAAGGCTTTGTTTACCCCGACCATTGACTCGCCGCTTGTCACAAGACTGGCTGTTGAGGATGTGACGTTTGAATTCCTCTGCGACCCTCCCGAATGGACGATTGACGGAGAATTCGGCGGAATACACCAAAAAGTTGACGCAAAAGTCTTAAAGGACAGACTTTTGCTTCTCGAATAAAACAACGGAGAATAAGAAATGATTAAAATTGAACATCTGACAAAAAAATACGGCGAAAGATATGCCATAAACGACGTCAGCTTTGAGGTTGCGGACGGAGAGATTGTCGGCTTCCTCGGACCGAACGGCGCCGGCAAATCGACAACTATGAACATTATCACGGGATACCTCTCCTCAACCTCCGGCAAGGCTATGGTTGACGGGCTGGACATTCTCGAACACCCGATGGCTGTCAAAAAAAAGATCGGGTATCTGCCGGAAATGCCCCCGCTCTATCTTGAGATGACCGTCGGCGAATATCTGAACTTCATATTCGACCTGAAAAAATGCACTCTCAACCGCAAGGAGCATATTGCGGAGATCTGCCGCGTCACAAAGATTGAAGAAGAATACGGCAGAGTCATAAAGAATCTTTCCAAAGGCTACCGCCAGCGTGTCGGCATTGCGGGAGCGCTCGTCGGCAGTCCCGAGGTTGTCATTTTCGACGAGCCGACAAACGGTCTTGACCCCAAACAGATAATTGACATCCGCAACCTTATAAAGGAGCTCGGCAAAAAACACACCGTCATTCTCAGCACGCATATCCTTTCCGAGGTAAAAGCCATTTGCGACAGAATTATCATAATAAACGAGGGAAAAATCGTTGCGGACGAAAAGACGGAAAACATCGAGCAGGCGCTGCGCGGCAACAGAAAGCTCTCCGTTTGCATTTCGGGTCCCGTATCCGCCGTGCTTTCAACGATAAAGAAGATAACAGGCGTAACATATGCCGCTTGCTCCGCTTCATACGGAGACGGCTCGTCGCTTTTCATAGTTGAAAGTCAGAACGATGTTGACATAAGAAAGCCGCTTTTCTATGCCCTTGCGCAAAACGGCTGGCCGATAATGTCTATGCAATATCTCGGCGCAAACATCGAGGATATATTCATTTCCGTTGTCGATGAAAATGAAAAAGAAGGAGGAAAAAGAAAATGACAGCGATCTATAAACGCGAAATGCGCTCATACTTTACCTCCCCCGTCGGATATATATTCGTTGCGGTATTCCTTGCCGTCAGCGCGTTCATCTTTATGGACTGCACCGTTCAGGCGGGAGAGGACAGCAACGTCGCAGCTTACTTTATGTATATCCTTTATATCTTCATAATCATTATTCCGCTTATAACGATGAAGCTGCTCAGCGAAGAAAGAAAAATGCGCACAGACCAGCTCATTCTGACAAGCCCCGTTTCGCTTTTCGGAATGGTATTTGCAAAATTTCTTGCCGCATTCACCCTCTTCGGAGGCACATTCGCCCTTTCTTCCGTTATCTATTATATCCCTCTCGCAAAATACGGAACGCCCAACGCCGCAAACTACATTTGCAGCGCCGTTGCCATTCTTCTTGCCGGCGCGGCATTCATCGCAATCGGCGTTTTCATCTCGTCGCTCACGGAAAACCAGTTCATTGCGGCGCTCGGAACGATTGCTGCAATCATCCTTCTCATAAACATCAGCCTGCTCAATGACTATATAAACATTGAATTTTTGCGCGTCATCCTTTCGGCAATATCCTTCTCCGCCCGCTCGGAGAGATTTGCTTCGGGAATACTTGATTATTCCTCTCTCGTTTATTTCTCCTCCGTGACTGCGCTCTTCCTCTTCCTCACGGTCAGAGCTTTTGAGAAGCGTCGCTGGTCGTAATTTCGGGTAAAGGAGGAAACACAGATGAAAGATTCGATTTTCAAAAGCAAAAAATTCAAATACGGCGGCTCCGCCGCAGCGCTGACAGTCATCGTCATCGCGCTTGTGCTCATTCTGAACGTTGTCTTTACATCCCTTGCGGATACAAACGGCTGGTATACAGACCTGACAGGCGCAAGCATTTATTCAACCTCGGACGCCTTTGAGAAGGCACTTGACGATATTCTCAACCCCGAAGGCGGCGAGAAGAAATATGTAAACATCGTCATTATGATGGATGAGGACAGGTTCTCTCTCAACTCCGTATATACAAACTACGTTTATCACACAATCAAGCAGATCGAGCAGAAATTTGATAACGTCAAACTCATTTCAAAGGACATCGTTAAAAATCCGGAGGAAAAAGCCCGTTATCAATTGAATGAGGCGGACGCAATCTATTCAACAGACGTTGCAATCGAGCTTGCGGACTCAAATCACAGCCCGATAATCGATAAAGTGCCGAAGCGCTACTCGATTGAAAACTTCTTCACCTGGATGACCAAAACAAGCGAAACGACAGGTCAGTCCACAAAGAGTATCTACGCATACAACGCAGAGGTTGCGTTCATTTCCGCAATATCCCGTCTTGTAAACTTTGCCGATCGCCCGACGGCATATTACCTTCAGGGCCACGGCGAGCCGACGCTTGATCAGGCATATAACTGGACAGAATTCCTTGAGCAGATCGGTTATAACGTAAAAGCGATAAACCTTTCGTATGAGGATTTCCCTTACGAGAGCGGTTCAAAGCATAATTCGGACGTGCTTATAATCAATGCGCCGATTTATGACCTTCTCGCTCCGACAAGCGAAAATCCCGATATAGTTTCCGAAGCAAAAAAGATAAGAGAATTCCTTCAGACAAATTACGGGAATCTGATCGTTATGGAAAACTCGTCAACCCCGAAGCTCTATGCCCTTGAAGAGCTCCTCTCCGAATGGAACCTCGGCTACGGCGCTTCCGTCAAGGACAACGCACATTCCGTTTCAGGCTCAAACGGCGTCAAGATATTTGCGGACTATTCGGAGCTTGATTCCGCTAACATTATGGCAAGAGGACTTCTCAGCCGTATCATCGATACGGATTCAAGCGAAAGCTATCCGGACGCCATCTTTGACAGCGCAAAGGCTGTTATCGTCAGAAATGATGAAAACGGAGACGGTATGAGCGATACGCGCACAACAAACAACACAGACGGTCAGCTCGTCGGGCTTCAGAGCGGCGACCACGGAACATATGAGCTTCTTCCTTCATACAAGACCGCCGAATGTGACGGCGAAAGAGGCTCTGTTGCACTTGCGGCTTTCTCAAGAGTCGTATGGGACAAGAATGACGAAAACGGCACATACAGCTGCGTATTCTGCTTCGGTTCAAGCGCATTCGTCGATCCGCAGATACCGATAAACAACAGCATTATGAATATGGTCTTCTCTTATCTGAACCGCAACGAAAGCGTAAGCTATGAGAACATCGGTATGAAAAAGTTTGATTCAAACGGGCTTTCCGTTTCAACCTCCGCGGCAACAACCTGGACAGTTGTCTGCGTTGCCGTTATACCTGTGCTGATAATCGGCTTCGGTACGTTCGTATGGATAAGGAGACGCCATTCATGAAAAACTTTTTTTCAAAGGTCAAAGCCTTCTTTGTGAAAAAAGAGGGCGGCGAACGCTCTTTCCTGACAAAACAGGCAATTGCGATCATTGCGGGGCTTTTAGCCGTTGCAATAATACTTCCCATATATTTTATATGGATAAAGCCTTCGGAAACCGTCAAGGTTCATCCGGAAGTTATGTATGAAGGCGAATATTTTGAGGAATCAACCTCCGTTCTCTATCTCTTCCCTTTGAGAACGAGAAACGAGGTTGAAGCGCTTCACGTAAAAACACCGAATGAGAGCTATGTTCTCCGCGCATACGTTGAAGAAGGCTTCTCAAAATACAGCGTCGGCTCAGATAACTTTTATCTTTCAAACGAGGATATCTCCGCTTTGGCGCTCGGAGAGGAAAGCGGTAAAACTGCAGCCATAGTAAACCCGAGCGTAGATAAAGCGTCCCTTGAGAGCTACGGGATCGATATTGCGTCCGGCACAAAGCTCAACGTAACCCTTGAAGGCAAAAAATATACCTTTGTTCTGGGCTCGTCAAGATCGGTTAGCACTGCAGATAAATATTATGCGATCGTCCTTGAAAATGCCGAGGGAGAAAATTATTCGGTATATTCCGTAAATATTCTCTCCTCATCAACCCAGTTCAGACTTGAAGGACACGAAAAATATACGCTGGATCAGTCGTCTGTCTCGGCAGCCATCGTTCAGTCTATCGTAGTTTCTTCAACGCCCATAACCAGAGGGCTTGCAACAGGCTTCAGAGTTACAGACACGGCAACGGAAGAAGATCTCAAGAAATACGGTCTCGACCCGGACTCCTCTCCCTCCGAAATAACTGTCGATCTTACGTCCGGAGAGAGTTACACCTTCTATATCGGCAAAGAGCTGCCGTCAAAAGCAGGCTACTACTCTATGGTCAAGGACAGACTCAACGGAGATCGCTTCATCGTTTATGTAATCAGCAGCTCAACAGCGTCTTATCTTAACGGCAGCGCGGCAATGATTTCAACCCTTGTTACAACTCCGATAGGGGACCAAGCAGACAGTCTTGGCAGATTTGAGCTTTATCGCAAAGGCTCGGACGGCAAGAGAAATATGATCGTCAAAGTCGGTCTTGCGGATCAGTCAAGCACGATTGCAGGGACGGGCACATACAAAATGCTCTACCCCACCGGCTATAACATTGATGAAAACAATTATGCAAGAACTCTGACAAGCGCCATCGCATATATCTATGCAACAAAGGTTGTTGACTTCGGAGACAGAATCCATACGGAAGAGGTTTATTCAAAGTACGGTCTTGATCTCGATCCTGAGCGCCTCGCCGACGGAACAGACAACTGCTATGCAAAGATACGCTTCGCCGTCGATGAAGACGCAAAGGATGAGGAATATTCCGTCATATATTTCAGCGAAAAGATGACAGATGAAAGCGGCACGGATTTTTATTATGTCTATTCGCCCGAATTTGACACCGTATGCACGTTATCCGCAGATACATTTGAATTTGTTGAATGGTCGCTTGCGAAATTCTCTCAGGGCACTCTTTATTTCAACTACATCAACTGCACGGATTATTTTGAAATAATCTGCAAACGGGCAGGAATTTCCGTCAGATACACGCTTTCCGGAAACGAAAGCAATTATAAAGCGGTTGCAACAGAGGCAGGCGACGACGGAAAGCTTCTCCAGAAGATTGATGAAGCCGGCAACCTTGTCGATGCTATATTCAATCTGAAATATAAAACGACAACGGTCGGACTTTATACGGTCAGAGATAAATACGGTGATTACGAAAACTTCCGTTCCCTTTTCTATGTGCTTATCACAAGACGTCTCGCGCTTGAGGGAAGCTCGGAAGGGCTCGATGTTTCAAGCGATCCGTATGCAACGATAAACATTGCCGATACTCCGAATGATCAGCCGATATCTTATAACCGTTATGACGAAAAGGGCAACATTGTATATTATACGGATGAAAACGGCAATCGCAGACAGGCGCAGGTGCGTTATGTCGGCGGATATATCGTCTGCTCAAACGTCAAAACAACCCTTTCGGACGGAGTCGTTCTCAATTACGAAACAGCTTATTATGATGAAGAAAAAGGCCGTTTCTTCCTGAAAGAAGTCAGCACGGTTGACGGCAACTTAAAGCCTAAGTACACATATAACGAAGAAAACGATCTCGTTGTATCGCAGTATCTGCCCGTTGCGACAACCGGAGAATATACCCAGACCTTCTACACCTATAATTTCTATGATATTTATAACACAGTCAAAGGTGCGGACGGAAAAGAGGTCAAGCAGATAAACGAAACCTTCAAGCTCTCCGTCCCGACGACGAAAACAAAAACCTTCCGCATTGAAGCGGACGGCAGTCGTACTCTTATCGGGGAAACATCAGAGGAGGCTTCGACAGGCGTTCTTATCAGAACACAGATTCTCGATAAGCTCCTTTCGGACTCAAACAAGCTCCTTTCCGGCGTTGAAATAAACAGAGACGCCGTAAACTGAAATAAAAATTTCTCTCCGCGGCGCGCAGGATATGAGCAGCTCCACGGAGAAACGGCACGGCAGAACTAATCTGCCGTGCCGTTTCTTTGCCTGAAATTATACGTTAGCCGCGCAAATCCCGGCTTATAAAAAACAAAAAGCAAGCCGCCTTTCGGGCGGCTTGCTTTCGCTATAAAGACTGCCGGTTTATTTTTCGAATATCAAATTGTATTTGCCCGAGGAGGTGTTTAATCCGGCAATGTGGTCCCAATAGTTCCCTTTTTTTATTGCATTCCATTGCGCTTTAGTACCCTTGAAAGTTATAGTTTCAAGACTCGTGCAACTGTAAAATGCAGAATCGCCTATGCTCGTTACGCTATCCGGTATTGTTATGCTTGTAAGGCTCGTGCAGCAGTAGAACGCAAAATCACCTATGCTCGTCAGCTTGCTGTCTTTGCCGAATATTATGCTTGTAAGGCTCGTGCAATTGGAGAACGCTCTAACGCCAATGCTTGTCACGCTGTCCGGTATTGTTATGCTTTCAAGCCCCGTGCAACCGCAGAACGCACCATAGCCTATGCTCGTCAATTTGCTGTTTTCGCCAAATGTTACATTTGTAAGGCTCGTGCATTCGGCGAACGCATAGTTGCCTATGCTTGTTACGCTGTCCGGTATTGTTATGCTCGCAAGGCTCGTGCAATTGTAGAACGCATAATCGCCTATACTCGTTACGCTGTCCGGAATTGTTATGCTCGCAAGGCTCGTGCACCAGTAGAACACATATTCGCCTATGCTCGTTAATTTGCTGTTTTCGCCCAATGTTACATTTGCAAGGTTCGTGCAATTGCAGAACGCCTCATTGCCTATGCTCGTTACGCTATCTGGGATCACTATGCCCGTAAGGCTCGTGCAACCAAAGAACGCATCATCACCTATCCTCGTCACGCTGTCCGGGATAATAAGATTTGTAATAAGTTGCCCGTTAAGATACAAATTGTGTGCAGAGTGAAGTGGGTTAGCGTCATAATCGCCAAATGAGATTCCGCACCATTTTGCAAGATTTGTGATGTATACGCTCGTAAGACTCAAGCAACCGGAGAACGCATTATCGCCTATGCTCGTCACGCTATTTGGTATTGTTATGCTTGTAAGGCTACTGCAATCATAGAACGCCCGATCGCCTATCCCCGTCACCTCATCCCCGTCGGGAGATACAGCCGGTATCACGATGTCGGTATCTGTACAGCTACCGATGCCGCTGACATAGCAGGTGCCGTCGCCATTGCTTACGAAACTCAGCCCTTCGCTGGGTTTTGCCTCCGGGGCAAATACAAGAGTGTACTTGCCCGAGGAGGTCTCTGAACCGGCGTTATCATTCCATCCGTCACCCTTTGTGATCGCATTCCATTGTTCTTCCGTACCCTTGAAGGTTATGGTTTCAAGGCTTGTGCAACCTCTGAACACATAATTTCCTACGCTTTGAACTCCGTTCCCTAAAGTTATGTGTGTAAGTTCGCTGCACCAAATAAATGCGCCGTCACCCATACTTGTAACACTGTCCGGGATCGTTATGCTTGTAAGGCACGTGCACAAGTAGAACGCAGACCTTCCTATGTTCGTTACGCCTTCAGGAATCGTTATATTTGTAAGGCTATAGCAATATTCAAACGCACCGCCAGCAATACATTTTGTGCCAACTTTTATTGTATAATCAGTCGGAAGTTCTTCTGATTTTACAGCTATCAAATATTTTCCGATATAAAGGACTCCGTCTGTCCAGTTGGCTTCATTATTGTAATATGCAGTGCCGTCGAATGCAGAGCTTTCTATACTCGTAACGCTGTCAGGGATCATTATGTTTGCAAGGCTCGAACACCAGGAAAACGCACTCCCACCTATTCTTGTCACGCTATCCGGGATTGTTACGCTTACAAGGTTCGTGCAATTGTAGAATATACCATATCCTATGCTCATCAATTTGCTGTTTTCACCAAATGTTACATTTGCAAGATTCGTACAGCCGGAGAACACAGAATCGCCCATACTCGTTACGCTGCTCGGTATTGTTACGCCCACAAGGCCCGTGCAACCGTAGAACGCGCCCTTGCCTATGTTCGTTACACTGTTCGGCATTGTTATGCTTGTAAGACTCGTGCAACTGTAGAATGCAGAATCGCCTATGTTCGTCACGCTGTTCGGTATTGTTATGCTTGTAAGACTCGTGCAATCCCTGAACGTATAATTGCTTATACTCATAACGCTTTCAGGAATCACTATACTTACAAGATTTCTGCAGTATTCAAACGCATAATCCGCAATAACCTTTGTGCCCGCTTTTATTGTGTAATCAGCCGGAAGTTCTCCTGATTTTGCCTTTATCAAATAATTTCCGATATAAAGGACTCCGTCTGTCCAGTTGGCTTCATTATTGTAATATGCAGTGCCGTCGAATGCAGACCTTCCTATGCTCGTTACGCTATCCGAAATTGTTATGCTTGTTAGGCTCGTGCAATTGTAGAACGCCCCCTCGCCTATACCGGTCACTCCGCTCGGAATGATTATGCTTGTAAGGCTATAGCAATTTCTGAACGCATCTACCCCTATGCTTGTCACACTGGCAGGTATCGTTATACTTGCAAGACCTCTGCAATTATAGAAAGCAGAATCGCCTATGCTTGTCACGCTGCCGTCGTCCGGAATAACGCTGTTTTTGCAACCGAGGATAAGCTTTCCGCTTGCCGTTTCTATCAGGCAGTTGCCTGCAGAATGATATACCGTATTCTCGCTTTCAACTGTGATGCTTTCAAGGTTCCAGCAATCGTAGAACACATAATTGCCTATGCTCGTTACGCTGGCTGGGATAGTTATGCTTGTAAAGCTCTTGCAACCGTCGAATGCTCCATCGCCTATACTCGTTACGCCTTCGGGGATCGATATTCCTTTAAGGCTCGTGCAACCGCCAAACGCACCCTTACTTATGCTCGTAACGCCGACGGGAATTGTTATTTCCTCAAGGCTCTTGCAACCGATGAACACATACTCGCCTATGCTCTGAACGCTATCGGGAAGCGTTACACTTTTAAGCCCGGAGCAACCGGAGAATGCAGAATTGCCTATGCTCTGAACGCCTTCGGGGATAGTTATGCATTCAAGACTCGTGCAACCATAAAACGCCTTCTCGCCTATACTTGTAACGCTGTCAGGAATTGTTACACTTGTAAGACTCGTACAACCGCTTAGCGCTTCCTTGTCTATGCTCGTTCCGCTTGTAATAATTACCGTTTTGAGTTTGTTGTTTTTAATATATCCCGCCGCCGACGCAGGTACAGTTGCTGTTTCAATCGGACAGCCGTAGAACGAATTGAATATATTTATAACGCTGTCAGGTATTATTACGCTTGTCAGACTTGTGCAATTATAGAATGCCCAATAGCCTATACCCGTCACTCCGTCAGGGATTTTGATACTGGCAAGCTTCTCGCAGCCGCGGAATGCATATTGACCTATTCCCGTCAACTCGCTGTTTTCGCCAAATGTTACACTTGTAAGGCTCGTGCAACCGAGGAATGCCTCATTGCCTATGCTCGTCACACTATTCGGAATTGTTATGCTCGTAAGACTTGTGCAATTGGAGAACGCAGAACGATGTATCCTCGTCACCTTATCCCCGTCGGGAGATACAGCCGGTATCACGATGTCGGTATCTGTACAGCTGCCGATGCCGCTGACATAGCAGGTGCCGTCGCCATTGCTTACGAAGCTCAGTCCTTCGCTGGGATTTACTTCAGGGGCGCTCGGTTTCGGGCGCTCAAGAGACGGATCCTTTTCAATCTTGCTCTTGTATGCTTCAAGCTGTTCGATTGTAGAACCGAAGATAATATAGTCAATTTCGACAGCTGCGCCTTCCTTTATATTCGTGCGGGAGTCGCACCAAGCAGGAGCCTTGGCGTGATACTTTTCGGCGCCGAGGAGATTGAACTTAAGACCGTTGCAAGGACCGCCGACCGTTGTCCAGTTAAGACCGTTGTATCCGGCCGCAGGTCCGTAAAGAGCCACCCATTCCGTAAATGACGTTGCAACGCCGATGTCTGTATTGTTGTTTCTGCCTGCGCCGTAAGAGTTGGAAGCAACCTGGCAGCACTTGGTAACGTCATAATAATAAACTGACCATTCGTCGGAGGGCGTGCAAGTGAGCTTGTCGTCTCCGCCCTGCATATACATATTGCTTACGCAGTACGTTGTTGCAAACTGATTGTTGTTGCCCTTAAAGCCGAAGCTGATCATATTGTTTTCCGTATTGTTCTTTATACGGATCTTCATATACTGATGCTTGCCGTTCCAGCTATCTGTTTTACCAACATAGCTTTCCTGAGCGGGATATCTTGTCCAGGTCCCCCAGCCGGGAACAAGATCCGCATATTCGGCATCAGTTATGTTTTCGAAGATAACCGCATATGCGTCTGTTGGCGTTGTGCCGCTGACGTAAGTCTTGAGGGCATAAATTTTCCAGGAATCTTCGAAAAATTCAACTTTGATATATGATTCGTTATAACTAAGATTATTTTTGAGCCATTCGTGAGATGTCTGACTATCATCCTGAGCTGTTGTGTCCGTACCGAAGTCAAAACGAGCAAACATCGGAAGAGTCGTTGTAACCATCTCGGTCGTGGTTGTAGTTGTTGTGGTCGTCGTGGTTGTTGTGGTAGTAACGGGCGGTTCGGGATCGCTGCCACCGTAAGCAAGTTCATATTTGCCCGAGGAGGTGTTTGAACCGACGTTGCTGTCCCATCCGTCGCCCTTTGTAATCGCATTCCATTGAGCTTCTGTGCCTATGAAGGTTATGGTTTTGATGTTTATGCAATCGGCAAAGGCAGAATTACCTATGCTCGTTACGCTGTTCGGAATGGTTATGCTTGTAAGGCTGCTGCAACCGTAGAACGCAGCAGTACCTATACTCTGAACGCCATCCGGAATTGTTATGTCTGTAATGGCTGCGCGGGCAGAGAATGCGTAATTACCGATACTCGTAACGTCATCCGGAATAACGCTGTTATTACAGCCAACAACAAGTGTTTTGGTTGCTATTTCTATCAGACAGTTATCTTTTGCATAATATACCGTATTTCCGGTTTCGACATATATACTTGTGACTGCCGAACAATCAGCAAATGCAAAAGGATCTATACTCTTAACGCCGCTCGGAATTATTATGCTTATAAGTCCATAGCAACCGTAAAACGCACCGTATTCTATTCTCGTTACGCTGTCAGGTATCGAGAACTGCATAATTTCGGTGTGGTTAGCAAAGGCTCTCTTGCCTATGGCAGTTACAGGCAAACCATTGTATGTCGGAGAAATTATGAGAATATTGTCCTCGCAGGTGCCTTTGCTGGAAACAGTATAACCATTGCCGTCGCTGTTGAGTTCGTATTCAAGGCCTTCGCTGAAATCGCCCTTGGGAGCAATTGCGAAAATATATTTGCCCGCAGGTGTGTTTTTGCCGGCGTTTTTGTCCCATACGTAGCTCTTTCTTATCGCATCCCATTCCTCTTGCGTGCCTCTGAATACAATCACTTCGATATTCAGGGACTCTGCAAACGCATAATTGTCTATATTTTTAACGCTGCTCGGAATTACTATCGATATAAGCCTGTTGCAATATGAGAACGCTCTCATACCTATATCCGTCACTCCGGCAGGTATCGCTACGGTTGTAAGATCAGAACATCCCATAAAAGCAGTGGTGCCTATGCTTATAATACCCTCGGGAATTTTTATGTTTGTAAGTCCCCTGCAAGAGCTGAATGCACCGTAACCTATGTGTTCAACGCTACCGTCCGTCGGAATAACGCTGTTTTTGCAGCCCAAAATGAGCGTCTTTGTTGCTATTTTTATAACACAGTTGTTTTTGACACAATATGCTGTGTTTCCGTTTTCAACCGTTATACTTTCAAGATTTGAAAGACCGATAAGCGCATCGTCTGCAATGCACTTTATTTTCGCCTTTATTATATAACTTGTTGTTGAATAATCGATTTTCGCCTTTATCAGATAATTGCCGATATACAGACCGTCACTTGCCCAGTTAGCGTCGTTTTTATAATATGCGGTCTCATAGAATACGCTGATGCCTATATCCGTTATACTGTCCGGAAGCGTTATATTTGCAAGACTTGTGCAACGCGAGAACGCACTATCGCCTATGCTCGTCACACTGCTCGGAATGTTTATGTTTTCAAGGCTCGTGCAACCGGAAAACGCAGAACTGCATATGGTCTTAACGCTGTTCGGAATTGTTATGCCTGTAAGGCTCGTGCAGTTGTAGAATGCAGAGATGCCTATGCTCTGAATGCCGTTTCCGAGCGTTATGCGCACAAGTCCGGCGCAACCGTAGAACGCCCCATCGTCTATAATCGTTACGCTATCCGGAATGGTTACACCTATAAGGTTTGTTGAACCACGGAATGCGGAATTGCCTATGCTCGTAACCGGCAGGTTATTATATGTAGAAGGGATAATGATGTTTGTATCTTTGCAGTCGCCTATGCCGATGACGGTATAACCCTTGCCGTCGCTGTTGAGCTTGTATTCAAGCCCTTCGCTGAAAGAGTCTCCGTCCGAGAGAGGATATCTGCCCGGCAGGAATGTATGACGCAACAGATATACAGCGTCATCTGAATTGACTTTGCCGTCACCGTTTACATCAGCTGACTGTGTAACAGGATATCTGTTCGGCAAAAATGTATGACGGAGAAGATATACGGCGTCATCCGAATCAACCTTTCCGTTCTCGTTCATATCGCCTCTTATGACAGTTCCGTCTGCACCGAATACACATATTGCCGCCACGGCAACAAGCGCCAGCGCAATAACCGCTATAAGAAAAGCTCTTATTGATTTTCCTTTTTTCATCTGTTCAATCTCCATTGTAATATGAATTTTTCCGATGTGTCTTAAGGTTTGACTATGCGGTCGCACTCCGCAGGGATACCCGCGGAGTGCGCAAATAAACAGTTATTTTGTTTTCTTCTTGCCGAGAACAATTCCCATACCGAGAACGGACACGATCGCAAATGCTGCGCCCGCGCCGACAGTCAGTCTGCATCCGCGACCTGCGGGCTTGCCTGTCGTTGTCTGGGAGGAGGTTGTCGTTGTTGTCGTTGTAGCTGCTGTTGTTGTCGTTGTTGCGACGGGAAGCGCAGGAATAGTTTCCTTCTCAACCGTCTGCTTGCACTCTGTGCATTCCTTATGCTTTGCACCTTCAACGCCTTCGGAGGCTTCCTTATCTATTATCCAGTCGCCGGGAGTATGTGCGGAAACATCAGCTTTTTCTCCGCAGGAGCATTCGTGCCAATGGTTCTTTTCGTCGCTACTCCATTCCGACGCGAATTTATGAGTATGACCGAGAGCATTCTTGATTACATATCCGCATACCGTACAGGTCTGTGCACTGGTTTCTGTCGGCTCTGTGCCGGGAGTATGTGCGGCTTCGTCCTTCTTTGCTCCGCAAACAGAACATTCGTGCCAATGCTTTGATTCGTCAGTCTTCCATTTTTCATCATATTTGTGTTCAACTTTGCGTTCGTAACCGCATACGTTGCAGGTCGTATCGCAAGCGTTGTCATAAACGTGTCTCGATTCATCGCTGTGATCGGAGCAGCCGCTGCAGGAATGCCAATGCATTGTCCCGTTCCACTGCCAATCCGAGCCGAAGTTATGCTTATGACCGAGGGCAGGCTTTATAACGTAGCCGCATATCGTACAGGTCTGTGCTGCTTTTTCCGTCGGCTCTGCACCGGGGTTATGCGCGGCATTGTCCTTCTTGTCGCCGCATCTTGAACATTCGTGCCAATGCTCCTTGGAGTCGCTTGACCATTTCGTTCCGTAGTCGTGACCGAGGACATCGCCCGTTTCAAATGTTTCCGTTCCGTTTTCGCCGCAAGTGCAGCTGTAATAGTAAACAGCTTTTGCCGTACAAGTTGCTTTCGATTTCAAATGCTTTGCGTCCGTATTCTTCTGATCGAATGTATGCGGAAGCTTGTCATTTGCTTCAAACGTTGCCGTTCCCTTTTCGCCGCAAACACAGGACATAAAATAAATTGTTCCGTGTGTACAGGTCTTATCTTCCTTTTTGTACTTTTCGTCCTCTACCTTTTTGTCAAAGGTGTGAGCGAGCTTTTCGCCATAAGGCTGTTTGCATCTCGTGCATACCGCCTGTTCCGTACAGGTTGCCGTGCCGCCCGTATGACCGAGCGCTTTGCCGGATGTAAACGTATCCGTTGAAGCCGAGCCGCAATTATTGCAGGACTTATAATAAACTGCCGCTTCCGTACAGTTTGCCTCTGACTTCAGATACTTCTCCGCTACTGTCTCCGTATATGTATGTGCGCTGAATTCGCCGTATTCAAACGTCTCTGTTCCGTTTTCTCCGCAAACGCAGCTGTAATAATAAACGGCTTTTGCCGTGCAGGTTGCGGCGGACTTGAGATGCGTTGCGCCTGTATCCTGCTTATCAAACGTGTGAGCGAGCTTTTCGCCGTATTCAAATGTTGTCGTACCGTTGGCTCCGCAATATTCGCAGCTGTAATAATACACAGCCTTTGCCGTGCAGCTTGCCGCGCTCTTGAGATGAGCTTCCGTTGCCTCTTCTTTTGTAAAGCTGTGTTTGCAGACAATCTCAACTGTCGTCGAGGATGACACGGTTGTATTGCCGTTTTCGTCCTGAAGCATAACATCGCAGCTGACCGTTGTGCTTCCGAGCTTTGCTCCGTCCTTAACCTTGAGAGTAAATGTGCAGATCGTTCCGTCAACGTCCGTCTTCTCCGTAAAAGCAATAACGCCATTGCCTTCGGACACGGAGAAGTCGGTTATAAAGCCGTCAATGCTCCAAGAACCGTCCGTGAGCTCAAAGACATCGGAATCGCCATCCGGAATGACCATCATACTTTTTATATCTTTTGCGCCCGAAAGGCTTACTGTAAACGTCAGCGTGTCGCCTGCGCTTGCGCTTGAAGCGGATCCCGAAAGTCCTGCGCTTGCCGCACTTGCACATATACAAGCCGCCGCCATAAGCAGCGTCGCCGTTACAATTACGGCGAGCAATCGAATGATTTTTTTCATTTCTGTGTTCTCCTTGTTGCAAAAAATTTTTAAGCAGCTCCCGTCTGAAAAGTGTTCCGGTTCCCGCTTTGATGACAAAAATGAGGCTTTTTCGGGCTCGGCACGTAAAAAGGTACACATTTGTAAAGTGTCTTTTACAGTCTCGCAAAGTTCGAAAAAAGTCAAAGTGTTATTTCTGTATCGATTACTTTCAGTTTATCACAGAAAAAAATCATTGTCAATATATGCTATATTGGTTTTTATGAATACTACAAAAACGTGTACTTTTTTACAGTCTTTTTCTTTTTTGCTTTCCGAACAAAAACAGAGATGATTTCTCATCTCTGTTTTGCCTTTATAAATTTAAACAAGCAGATATATCTGAAGTTTTTTGTTCTTTACAATGTCCCGTCTGCGCAGGCATCAAAAATTCTGTATATCGTCCCCAATAATTAAAGCTTCTTTTGCCTTCTTTTCTTCTCGAAGAAAAGAAGGTCAGAGGACTTTGGAAAGGAATTCCTTCGTTCTCGGCTGCGTCGGGGCGGAAAAGATATGCTCCGGCGTGCCCTCTTCAAGAATGTTGCCGTTGTCCATAAAGAGGACTCTCGTTGCAACCTCGCGGGCAAAGCCCATCTCGTGTGTAACGATAACCATCGTCATTCCCGTATCGGCAACCTGCTTTATAAGATCAAGCACCTCGCCGACCATTTCTGGGTCAAGGGCGGAGGTCGGCTCATCAAAGAGCATAACCTTCGGGTTCATAGCAAGCGCGCGGACTATGGCAATTCTCTGCTTCTGCCCGCCGGAAAGAGTTGACGGATAAGCGCTCGCCTTGTCCGCAAGACCGATCCTGCCCAGCAGCTCCATCGCTTTGCTTTCCGCTTCGGGCTTTGTCATCATACCGAGCTCGACGGGAGCGAGAGTTATATTCTGCATAACCGTCAGGTTGTTGAACAGATTGAAATGCTGGAAAACCATACCCATATCACGCCTTGCAAGGTTGATATTCGTGCGGTTTTCCTTTTCTATTGTGCGAAGGAGAGCGCTGTATGCCTTGCCCTCGTGATTTTTGAGAAGGTCGTTTTCCTTGATGTCCGCAATGACGGCAGCGTCGGATACGTCTTCCGCCTCGCCGGAATGCTCCGCTTTTCTCTTTTCGAGGAGCTTTCTATACGTTGCGGACGCCCGTATAACGTCAAAATGCAGATACGGGTCGGGCGCCGTAAACAGCTTGCCGTCAAGCCAGACCTCGCCATAGGTCGGCTCTTCAAGCAGATTCATACAACGGAGGAGCGTGCTTTTTCCGCTTCCGGAGGGACCGATTATCGCAACTCTTTCGCCTTTTTTTATATTGCAGGACACACCCCTGAGAACCTTGAGCTCGCCGAAATATTTATATATGTTGTTTATGTTGACAATAACATCATTTTGCATAATTTCTCTCCCCGCGACTCAAATTCTTCTCTATCGCCTTCTGGGCCTGTCCGAGTCCCAGAACGAGCACGAGATATATCGCCGCAATTATGAAAAGCGGCATATACATTTTCATATTCTGCGTCGTTACGTATTTCTGGATTTTCGTCAGATCTATTATGCCGACGTAGCCCGCAACGGAGGTCTCTTTTATGAGCGAGATGAACTCGTTGAAGACCGCCGGAATTGCGTTTTTCATCGCCTGCGGCAAAACAATTTTTATGAATGTTTTCGTCCAGGAGAGACCGAGACTGCGCCCCGCCTCCGTCTGACCGTAATCAACCGCACTTATACCGCCCCTGAGAATCTCCGCCATATATGCGCCGCTGTTTACGCCGAAGGTAATTATCGCAACAAAGATGCCGTCTGTATCCTTGATGCCGAAAAGACTTGCGCTGTTCATACTCTTGAAAAGCACAAAGTAGCAAATGAAGAGCTGAAGAACAACAGGCGTTCCCCTGATGACTGTCACATAAATTTTGGCTATCTTGTCCAGAAGCCGCATTATAAAGAGTTTTTTCGGCGCTATGCGCACACAGGTGACAACTATACCGATCAAAAGCCCGAGAAGGCAGGCACCGAGCGCGATTATAACGGTATTGCGAAGACCTTTCAGATAAAGCAAATAATAATCATAGGCGATGAAGCAATCATAAAAATCGCTCCATATCCCCTTGAAAAAATTAAAAACAACTTCCACGGAAAAGACAGCCTTTCTTAAAACTTATTTATATATCGGAAAACCGGAGGGTGCGTCACGCACCTTCCGGGTCCGTTTTTACAGTTTATTTTATTCCTCGGGCTCGATTGCGGAGTACTGATCAAACCATTTTTCAAGCTGGCTCTTGCCGCTCGAATCCTTTTTGAGAAGCTCGTCAAGTGCAGCGTTGACCTTTTCGATGAGAGCCGTGTTGCCTTTCTTTGCAACGACGCCGTACTGCTCTGCCTCAACTCCTTCGATTGCGGCATATGCGAAATCGGGGTTGGAAGCGACGAGCTGTGCAGCAACCTGCGAGTCTACTATGAGATACTTATCGTCGTGACCCTTGACAGCTTCAAGAGCGGAGAGAACCTCTGCAAAGTCCTTGGTGTCGCTGATCTTCCAGGCGTCCTTGTTTTCGGAAACCGTCAGCTGGCTTGTTGTACCTGTCTGATATGTAACGCCCTTGCCTTCGAAGTTTGAAACAGCGAATGCGCCGTCAACGAGAGTGGGGTTTGAGGATTTGAGATAAACAACAGCCTGGAAAGCGTCGCCCCAATAGAATTTCGAGAATTCAACAGCCTCTGCTCTGTCGGCTCTCCAGGAGATACCTGCAATACCGAGAGCGTTATCCTCGCTGATGCCTGCAACGATTGCATCAAACGAACCGTTTACTACTTTAAGCTTGTAATTATACTTGTCTGCAATGTACTTTGCAATTTCCATATCGACGCCGATGACGTCCGTCTTGCCCTTTTCCGTGAATTCCCAGGGAGCAAAGCCCGCCTCGGTATAAACAATGAGCTCCTCCTGCTTGCTGCCGCAGGATACGAGTGCAAGTGCGCATATGAGCATTGCAATAGAAAGAACGATTGAAAGAACTTTTTTCATTTTTATTTTCTCCTTGATAAATGTTTTTTTACGGTTAATCGCCGTGTGTTTTTTTGTATGCACACATAATATACCGTTTTTATTCATTTGTCAAGGGGTTTTGTGAAAAAATATTCGTATTTTTTGAATATTTTTTGATTTTTATGCGCAAATATTCATTTTCGGCGGTTTTATGCAAGAATATCGCCTATTTTATACACAGTCCCCGCTCCGAGAACGAGAATTATTCCCCCGTCCTCCGCCATTCCGCGCGCCATCGCCGCCGCGCTTTCATATGAAGGGGCATACCAGGCGCCGGGAATCCTGTCCGCAAGCATCTCCGAAGAGACGGTACCGTCGCTCTTTTCCCTCGCCGCATAAATATCGACAAGAATTGCCGTATCGGCTTTTGAAAGAACGTCTATGAACTCGTCAAAATGGTCCTTTGTGCGGGAATAGGTGTGCGGCTCGAATATCGCAACGACCTTTTTCCCCTTTGCCATATCCTTTGCCGTCGAAATTGCGGCGGCAAGCTCTCTCGGGTGATGCGCATAATCTATATAAACGGAAGCACCTCCCGCCTCACCCTTATATTCAAACCGACGGAGCGTACCCGCAAAATCCGATATATAAGCGCAGATCTTCTCGTGCGGAATGTCGCAAAGATCGCAGACGGCAAACGTCGCGAGCGCATTATATATATTATGGTAACCGGGGACGCGCAGCTTCGCCCTGCCGCAGGAGCCGGAGCCTGTATATATATCAAATGAATAAAAGCCTTTTTCGTCTGTAATTTTCTTTGCCGTATAATCACATTTTTCGTTTTCGATGCCGAAGGTAACGGCAAACGGCAGATCCGCAGCAATCTTCTCCGCATTCGGGTCGTCCCCGCAGGCAACAGCCGCCGGCATCTTCGCCTCCGAAGAAAACGGCAGATGCGCGAATTTATCAAACGATTCTTTTATCCGGTCGATTCCGGAAAAATAGTCCGTATGGTCAATATCTATATTAAGCACTACGGCGATCGTCGGGAACATACAAAGGAAGGAATCCTTGTATTCGCAAGCCTCGAAAATAAAGTCCTTGCCCTTTCCGAAGCGGTATGACCCGCCCATCTCTTTAGTCTCCGCTCCGCTCATAACCGTCGGGTCAAGCCCTTGCGAGATAAATGCGTGCGAAACCATAGACGTAACGGTCGATTTCCCGTGCATACCCGCAATGCCTATGCGCCTTTCGTAGCCTCGCATTATCCAGCCGAGCAGATCCGCGCGGTATATGAGGGGGAGCCCCTTTTCTCTCGCCGCGGAAAGCTCCGGGTTGTCATCGCCTATGGCACCGTTATATACAACGGCGTCATAACCCGTAATGTTTTCTGCGCGATGCTCGGAAATAACGGGCACTCCGTCCGATTGCAGCCTTTCCGTTATTGCGGACTGCGCCCTGTCCGACCCTGCGACGGCTATTCCTCTCCTCCTGCACGCCAGAGCGAGTGCGGACATATTTATACCGCCTATACCTATAAAAAACAGACTTTTAACGCTTTGCATTGTTTTGGAAATATCCCTTGCCATATCTCGCCTTTCGCTTTGTATAATTTAAAAATTTATAACTTTTTATTTGAATAATATTCATAATTGGGATGTAGAATATAGTCACAAGATGAAAATCTTAATAATTAACGGGGTGTTTATATATGATCATCACAGATGTAAAAATCAGAAAAACTTTTGACGAAGGTCCGATGAAAGCCGTTGCTTCCGTTACGTTTGATAACGAGCTCGCTCTTCACGACGTTAAAGTCATATACGCACGGGAAAAATATTTCGTAGTTATGCCGTCCAGAAAGAATCCCGACGGGACATACAGAGATATAGTACATCCCATCAATTCCGAGGCTCGCGAGAGACTCGAAAAAGCCGTTATCGACGCTTACTTCGCTTATCTCAAGGAGCTTGAGAACGCAGAAAGCACAGACGCTTCTATCTCGGAATAATGCTCAAGACCCTGCCTGCAACGGCAGGGTCTTTTTTGATCAGTAACCGAATTTTCCGGAAAGACTGTCGTCGTTTTCGATCCAGTCCGTAACATTATAAACGGTATATGTATCTGCCGTCTCGCGGACGACAACCTTCTCTATCCCCGCATTTATGACCTGTCTCTTGCACATCATACAGGAGCAGGTTCCCGGGACGAGCTTTCCCGTCTTTGCGTCGATACAGCTCATATAGAGCGTTGCGCCGAGCATCTGCTCTCTTGAAGCGGCGATTATTGCGTTTGCCTCCGCGTGAACGGAGCGGCAAAGCTCATATCTTTCCCCGCGCGGGATTTTCAGCTCGTCGCGCATACAGTAATTTATGTCCGAGCAGTTTTTTCTTCCTCTCGGCGTGCCGTTATATCCCGTCGATATTATTATATCGTTTTTGACGATAATTGCGCCGAAATGCTTGCGCAGGCAGGTGCTTCTTTCGGAAACCGTCTGCGCTATGTCAAGATAATAATTTTCCTTGCTCGTTCTTTCCATTTTCCCCTCTTTCCTTTGCCCGAAAACCGCAAAACATCGCTTATTTCCTATTTATTATATCTCCAAAGCGGTCGCTTGTCAATGTTCGGCCCGGCTCGGCAAAAAATTTAACAATTTGTTTTTCCGTTTTTTATTGCAGATGCGATTTAAAGTGATAAAATATATACGTAAAGATTTGCGAAAGGATGTGACGTTATGTCAGCGACAACACTTACAAAAGACAATTTCAAAAGCGAAACCGAAAAGGGGCTTTCCCTCGTTGATTTCTGGGCGAGCTGGTGTGGCCCTTGCAGAATGATGTCTCCCGTGGTTGACGGGCTTTCCGAAAAGCTGCCGGAGCTTAAAGTATGCAAGGTCAATGTCGATGAAGAGCCGGAGCTTGCGGATGAATTTGCAATCGATATGATCCCTGCGCTCATTTTCATAAAGGACGGCAAAGAAGCGGGCAGGATAATCGGCGTAAAGAGCGAGGACGATCTCATTGCAAAAGCGAAGGAGCTGCTCTGATGAAGGTCCGCCTGAATGAAGACGAAGAAATCGTCAGAATGGTAAAGGAAGGGCTCAAGCGCACAGGAGGCTACTGCCCCTGTCGCCGTCAGCGCACAGAAGATTACAAATGTATCTGCAAGGAGTTCAGAGACCAGATCAAAGACGAGAATTTCGAAGGCTACTGCCATTGCAGACTTTATTACAAGGAAAAATAAATATCCCCCGCAAACAAAGCGGGGGTATATTTATAATTTTCATTCCTCAACCGGCAATACAAGCCTCGAGCAATAACGCCGCGCTTCGATCTCGCGTCCCGTGTAAGGAGCAACTATACCGAGCACGCGGGGGTAGCCGACAGGCTTCAGCCCGCGGGACACCGCCTCCCTGCCAAGCGTCAGCCACGCCTCGTCAACACCGTCGTAGCCGCCGTAATAAAGAACGGACAACGCCCTGCATTCCGGCAGAACGACAGCCTCCTCCGGCGCTTTTTCGTGCTGCACGGGAACGCATACGTAAAAAGGATACGGCGTATCGCCTATGTAGCCTTCAAGATAATCTCTCCGCTCGGATATTGTAAACATCGGTTCCTCGGAAAGCGCATAGCCGCGATGAATACAGTCGCTGTAAAAATCATACATTGCCGCATATTTCTCCGCCACCGTATGTCCTTCGCAACGGTGCATACAGCAGGTCACGGAGGAAAGAGTCATAAGCTGAACGGAAATTCCGGGCGTGTCCGCTGCGCGCAGGCGCATCTCCTCAACGCTTCGCTGCAACGACCGCAGATGCTTTTCAAGGGTTTCAAGCAGTTCCGTTGCCTCTCCGCCGCTGACAAAATACGAAACGATCTCCTCCGAGTCAAGCCCCATTGCCCTGAACTTTTCGATCTGTAATATACGCGCTATGTTATGATTATCGTAGTACCGCCTTCCGCTGTCCGGCGCGATGTATGCAGGAGTCAGCAATCCTTTCTCCTCCATCCGCATAAGAGTACTTCTGGAAAGACCGCAGGCGCGTGCCGCCTCGCTTATCTGAAACAGCTTTTTTGTGTCGTTATTCATAATCGTTCCTCCGAAAACTTATACACAAATCAACTTTGAAAAATATGAGCAAAAACGCAATATACAGAGCGCCGATAAGGCGCTTTTTTATATTGTAGCACGAAAAAATCAAAAAAACAAGCGCAGAGCGCCGCATCGGAGAATGCAAACGAAAAATTTTCCAAACAAATCTTGTTTTTTTATTTTATTTTTTTAAAAACCTCTTGATTCGTTCATAGGTGAACGTGTTACAATTGAGTTGGAACAGATTTATCGGGTCTGAAAAGGAGTGATTGAAAATATGTCTTGCCGAAAACGTTTTTTGATTATGGCGCTTTGCCTGCTTACGCTTTTGCTTGCCGTGAGTCTCGAGGCAAGTGCGGCAGCCATCAGACCGGAAATTTCAAAAATCACCATTGAAGATTGCAGGGTATACACCTCCGCCCCGGGACAAGAGCTCGACGAAATCGCATACAGCGATATGAAAAAGCCGACTTCCCTGAAAGACGCAGGTGTGACGCAGGTCGACATAACCAACGGTTCTAAAATCACGATTACAACGGAAACCAGCACCGATTTCAAGCTGTACTTTGTCGTCTTTTCCGCAAAGCTCACGGTGCCTGCCAATACGATTTTCAATGTTGACAACCACAACTTCAACGTCACCGCAACGCGAACCGTAAGCAACAAAAGCGCAACCGCAGCCACCAGCTTTGAGCTTGTGTCTCTCGGAGCATCATACGATCTGAGCGATGTAACCTTCAAGCCCGCAACGAGCAAAACAAGCGTCGGCGAAATGGTCGGCGGCAGATCGCTTATCAGAGGCGAAAAAACAGGAAAGGGCTCAAGTCTGACAACCGCTATGACCTATGCGGACGGCGACAGCGCAACGATCAAGGCGTCGCGCACTTACAAAAATGCAACAGACGAAACTCAAGACATCTATTTCTATTACGGGCTATGGGTCGCCGCGCAGTATGGTAGCAAATACGAAAATTCCGCACAGGTAGTATGTACAATCGCTCCCGATTCACCGAAAACCTTGGGGAAAATTATCCTCCTCAATGACGGTATAGGGTGGACCAGCGGAATGGATATTGAAGTGTACACCGGAGACAAGGAAAAAAAGTTCCGTTTCAACAATAACAATTTAGGTCGTTACACGTCGGTTTCCGATAGCCTCGCATTGGACGGCTCGCGTTATTATATTTATATGCCCGATTATATGCCGGATAAATACGGCAGTAAACAATGGATCGGCTATATGGATTGTCCGGACGACGTAGGAGAGGGAGGATTCTCAAAAACAATTGATTTTTACAGTATGATCTATGTCCGCGGAGATGGCTTTGTCTCCGGCGACACCCCTGACACCGAGGTTATGCTGAGCGGCGATATTCATACCGTCAAGGGAACTACTCTCAAGAGGGGCGGATATACACAGCTCGGCTGGTCTACAACGAAAGACGGGGAGATAGTCACGACGGTAAAGGCAACCGAGACCACCCTGCTCTACCCCGTCTGGAAAGTCAATGACTATACCATCACCTTTGACCCCTGCGGCGGCTCCGTCGGTCAGAAAAGCAAAACCGTAACCTACACAGGCACCTACGGCACTCTGCCGTCGCCGACCCGCCCGGGATATAAATTCAGGGGATGGTATACAAGAGAGAGCGGCGGAGAAAGGGTAACGGAAACATCGACGGTATCGTATTACGGAGATCGGACGCTTTACGCGCAGTGGAATATCGATCACACCTCCCACGCGGTCTGCTATGGCACAAATTGCACCGACTCCTCGCACAGCGAAGTGGTCTCGGCCTGGACACCTTGGACGGGCACCGACGCAATTTCTTATACGGACAACACCGCATACGTATTTATGGCAAACGATATAACGTCAGACATCACCGTCGACGAGGGCAAAACGCTCTATCTCTGCCTGAGCGGAAAACATCTTTTGGGCAAGATTACGGTAAACGGCACTCTGCACCTCTGCAACTGCAAGGCTGCAGGCTCTGTGGAAAACGAATCCGGAAGCACGGTCTTTGTCGGAAGCACGGGTACGCTGAATTATTACAAAGTTATGTTGATCGGCGGTTCGGGCGACAACGTGCCAATCTACGCGGACGGAACGGTAAACCTATATAACATTCCGAAAATTACTGCATCCGACAGCTGCGCCTATGAAATCCGCGGCAACAGCCCGGGATTCCTTCACATTTGCGCAGAGCTTGACACTCCGTCAAAGAATGTTCCGCGCGTCAACTTCGGCACCGCCCCGAGCGTCAGTATGACGACCTACACGCAGGTCACCGTCACGACAGGCTGGTCTGACTATATGAGCGGCAAAACCCCGACTGATTATTTCGTTCCGCGAACGGGCAGGTACGCAAAGATAGAGAAGGACGGCGATGAGCTTGTCCTGCGGCGTCTCCGTATCACGTTTGACGGCGGCAGCACTTATTATGCAAAATACAACGGCGGAACGATTTCCTCCGTACCCGGCACGCCCGGTTCCCGCTCCGGATACACCTTCAGCGGTTGGTTCACAGCCGAGACCGGCGGCACAAGAATCACAACTTCTTATGTCTTCGATGACGATACAACGGTATATTCGCAATGGACGGCAAATAAATACACCGTAACGCTCCGGCCGGGCGGCGGCTCGGTAAGCCCGACAACCGTTACCGTCACCTATGACAGTACATACGGCACCCTGCCGACCCCGACCCGCTCGGGATACGCCTTCAAGGGCTGGTATACGTCGTCAAGCGGCGGAACGAAGGTTGACGGCGACACAAAGGTGACCACAGCCGGCAATCACATTCTTTATGCGCAATGGGGGCCGGAGGAAGTCATCAGCGTTGAAGTCACCTGGGGAGCGATGGAGTTTACATATTACGACGGCGAATGGAACCCCGAAACGCACGAATATAAAGACGGCGGCTGGGAGCCGAATACAACAAACGGCGACAGGATAACCGTTCAAAACAACGGCACGGTCTCCGTAAACGTCTCTTTCGTATATGAGGCAGACACTTCGGTCATTTCCGGCATATCCGGCAGCTTTACGGGAGACGACGGAAAGGCGGTAACGTCTCCGCTTAATCTGGCAGAGGACGAAACAAGATATGTGCGGCTTGTCCTTTCGGGAAGACCGGACAGAAATCTGAATAAAGCCGTTATCGGAAAGATAACCGTCACTTTGGGAGGTGATTAACGATGGAAAAAGAGAAAAAAGAGGAAAATAAGCGGAGGAAATGGCTTCTGCTTCTGTTGCTCCTTCTTCTGCTGATCTGCATCTGCGTAACCGTATGGGCGATATTTTTCCGCAAAAAGACACCTGTCCCGCCTCCCGATTACGCACAGATCGAAACCGAACGAAATGCCGAGCCGATCGGCGGCGGAAGCTCGGAAAAGCTTGAAGCTCCGGAGGGCGGCGGCGCAGTTGCGCTGACTTATTCAAAAGAAGTCAGCATATCTCTTTCGGATAAAAAGGCCTCGCTGATGGTTGCAAATCCGGGCAAATCGACGCAGGATATGGTCATACAGCTTGTGATAAACGATAAGGTTATTATTCAGTCCGGCAGAGTGCTTCCCGGCAACCGTGTAACTAAGCTCGATCTTTCAGACGGGACGGAAAAGTCGCTTTCGGCGGGCAAATATGAAGGCAGAATGATTATTTCGTTTTATGATTGCCAAAACGGGGAAAAAGCGATGCTGGACACCGAGATCCCCGTAAACGTTACCGTTGTCAGGTAACTTAAAAAGATATTGACCGCAAAGAGGCATCCGCCGACGGCGAATCCGCAATGCGGCTGATATATATTAAAAACTATTTTTACAGAAAGGAAAAATACTATGAAAAAATTCTTGACGTTTGCACTTGCGCTCACGCTTGTGTTCTCTCTCTGCGCAGTTTCCGCTTCTGCGGCAACAATTGCAGACAAGACCGAAAAATCATCGCACAATGTAACAGCAACTTATGTGGAAGGCACGGCAAGCGACACCGTTTACAGCGTTGAAATCGTATGGGGAGATATGGCGTTCACCTATACAGACGGCTCCGAAGGCTCCTGGAATCCCGGAACACATTCCTATGACGGCGCAACAGAGGGTTCCTGGAAAGTAAACAGCGAAGACGGCAATAAGGTCACAGTCAAAAACCATTCAAACACAGCCGTAAAGGTTGCTCTTACATACGCGGCAGAAACCGGCTTTGAGGCTGTTACAGGCACGTTTGACAACGCTCTTCTCGAGCTCGAAACGGCAGTCGGCAAGACTCTTGCGCAGACTCCGACAGCAACAGCTTCCCTTACCCTCTCGGGTCAGCTTCCCGCAGGAACATCCGGCGCGAAGATCGGAACAGTAACAGCAAAGATAGAAGGCTAACCCCCTCTTTCTCCTTTTCAGACCGCGCGGAAACGCGCGGTCTGAAAAATGATTGTCATCGTTTGCAGCCGTCTGTCCGGATGAGACGGGCAGCTATAAATGACGATAATATCCCCAGGAGAGAAAAAATGAAGAAAAAAACTGTATTTATTTTTTCCGCCGTATGCGCTTTGGCAGTCGTTGCAATGATCCTCTCCCTCGTGCTGACGGGAGGAACGGCGGAGCAGGAAGAATTTGTTCCGCCGGAGTTTGACTCGGCGGCGCAGAGCGGCGTACCGGAAGTAGCAGATAAAAGCTGGACGCAGATATATAGAGACGGTATGAACTTTTCGGCGCATATCTGCGGGAAAGTAGTTATAAAAGACGGCTCGGCGGATCTGTTTTTTTCAAGCGACAGCTCAAACAACGTCTGGCTCAGACTCCGTATTCTTGACGAAAGCGGCAACATCCTTGCCGAAACGGGGCTGCTGAAGCCGGGCGAATACCTGAAAACCGTTGAATTTGTCAGCCCTCCGCCCTCGGGAACAAAAATAAAGCTGAAAATTATGGCATATGAGCCGCAAACATATTACAGCGCGGGCGCGGTGACCCTGAATACCACGGCAGAATAACAAAAAGCGATATGACAAACGCCATATCGTTTTTTGCGTGTCTCCCGATCACTTCTTCTTTACAGGAATCCAGATTTCGGAATAATAATTTTCGTCTGCGGTGCCCTTCCCGTATTTGCGGGGATCATCATACATTTCGACGCAATACCCCGCCGCAAATTCGTAATCGCCTATCGACGGCAGCCATTCTGTAAATATTTTCGTGTTCTCATCCTGCAAAGCCTTCGGCAGAGCGCCTTTGCAGGGGAATACCGCCCAGTCAAACGACGGGATCGTCCGCAGCGTAAACTCTTCCGGCACATCCTGCCCTTTGTAAATATCCGCAATCAGATATTCGAACGTATCCATCGCCATATCTTTATCGATATTGATCCCGAACTCTCCGCATACGGTCTTTCCCTTGCCCGAAGCATAATGCTCCTGCCAGAACAGGGGAACGGCTGTCTTCGCCCCCTCGTAAGCAAACGTTTTTTCGTTTGCAATAACACGGAATTCTTCTTTTTTCTCGATTCTGTAATCCATAAGATATCCTCCCTCCAGAACAAATTTGATTTTCAACGGAGCAAAGGATCTCAGCATTGCGCAGTCCTTTCGGACAGCCGTCGGCGTTGCGCCGTGAAATCTTGTAAATGCTTTTGTGAAGCTGTCGGGCGAGTCATATCCGTACCTGAGCGCAATGTCAAGAATAGTGGCATCGGTTCCGACAAGATCCCGCCCCGCCAATGCGAGACGACGGTTGCGAATATATTCGGATACCGTAAAGCCGCAAAGCATAGAAAAACCCTTCTGATAATAAAAAGAGGACACGCCTATATGCTTTACAATATCGCTTACGGAAACCTCTTCCGAAAGATGCTCTTCTATATACTGAATCGAATCTCCGATCAGCTTCATCCATTCCATATGCCGTTTCTCCTTTGCCGTTGTATCTCAATTATAGCCGGAAAGAGTTTCCCCGTCCCGACTTTTTGTGCCGTTATTTGTCCGGAGGATGCGTTGGGAAAACGAATATGTCATAAAATGCGCACCACCGGCCGGTTATATTTCGTTTGCTTCCGGCAAATGATGTTGCTCCTGCAACTCAAATGAAAAATCCGAAAGTCGCAACTTCCGGATTTCTGTACCCGCAGGTCAATTCAGATTCGCCGCAAGTGACAGCGCTCAGAGCTATACCTGTAAACGAGCTTATTATCGTCACATCCGTTATAGCGCTTTGCTATGTATGGGGCTCGGTCGGACAAACAGAAAGTTATCAATTATAAAAACTTGTTTTGAAAATAATCCGATTTCAAAATTGAATAGCACACTGAATCAAAAACCTGTCCATCGTATCTCGTAGAGCCTTGTTCAATTGTAACTTCATACTTAAATCCACATTTTTCAAGGACTTTTTTGGACTTATCATTATTAGGATAATGGAAAGCGGACAGTAAATCTATTTTTAATTCTTCAAACAAATATTCAATAATCCGCTTTACCGCCTCTGTCATATAACCGTTTCCCCAATAATCTTCGGATAAAACATAGTTTATAGTTTTAGCAAAAAATTTACCACGATTATTGTCAGGATAAACTCTTATACTGCCAATAACTTTCCCCGTATCCTTCAACTCAATAGCCCATCGTTCGTTGCTTTCAATATACTCGTTCAAAATTCCGATAGAAGTATTTATGCTTGAAAGAGGTTTCCAGCCGCCGTTTATGACCGAAGGATTTTTCATAATATCAAACAAATCTCTAACATCAGTTTTCTGCCATTCTCGTAAAACCAATCGCTCTGTTTCTATTGCTTTCATTTACAGGTCTCCTCAAGTTATCGTAATAAGCCGCCCGTGCCTAATATGCGTTTTTCTCTTTGCCAGCTTTGTCTGTCCCGTTCAACATAGCTAAGACAATGCCTTGACAGTACAGGCTTGTGTATATGACTTCAATATATATTTATAAAAATTTTGCTTTGCGCAACCGACGCAGGCATTTCACACTTGAAAGCCCTGAGAAAACCGATAACCGTATCTTCAATTACGGCAAAAATAAAATATCCGCCGTCCCGAATGACATTTTTGATTTCCGGATATTCGTTTAATAACGTTTGCTTTTCGGCTTCTGTTCCGAACCGTATATTTCCGCAAGGATTGAAAATCGGGTGCTTATTTTCCTCATTTCAATATCAGCAGCATATTTACGTTTGTTTGAGATTAAACTGTTTGACAAATTCTTCCCTTAATCTGTTTACTGCGCACGATTCGGGTGGCGTGTCAATTCCGGTTAATTTGTTATCATAAAATTGAAAGCATTTGTGTTCTATTTTATCAAGTTTGGATGTCACAAACAGCTGATGTATTATAACAGGGCGATCAGCCTCTACCACAGTCAAAATAAAATCTCCAAAGTGCAAACAATTCCGCGGCAATTTTAAGAGGCGACACACATCGATAATGTCGAAGCAAGATGTCGAAAGGTTAAATACTGAAAGAAACAGCAACCATATTCTCAAAGATGAAATAAAAAGAGCTGCTATCGCAGGGACAAATGACAGTAGAATAATCGGAAATAAAGAGAACAGAACCGCTTGCGTTTTATTCCATACGCCGAAGGCAGGTTTTACATATGCCGTCACAGAAGAAAAAACTCGTTTGTAAGGAAAGAAATATATGCCCTCCACTTCCCTTCCCGAAAGCCAGCAAAACAATGCGTGACACAATTCGTGCACGGGGGTGCAAAGAATTGCGATAATAACGCAGAATAGCCAGTCGGAGCCAAACCTCAAGAAAGTCAAAAAAATCACCAAAGGAATTACAAACAAGAGCTGCGAATGCTTCATTAATCTTTTAAATTTAAAATCAACATCGACCTTTTCTGCGTTTGTCCATAGATACGATCTGCGGGGGTAAAAATGTGATTCGTTTTTGAAAAATGTGATTTTCATATTGCACCCTCACGATATTTTGACCGGATTGTTCTTCGTTCTCGCGAAAGATTGCCAGCCTGTCCTCTCTCACAGCATCACCGGTCTTCAATGTTTATATAGTATCATACTTTCGGTTGAAAATCAACGGTATTTATACGTACCGACAAGCACACAGATTTTCAAATAACGTCGAGCACAAGAGGCATTTTTAATAGCCATATAGCTTAGCGTAAATAAACTGTTTATACCTGGCGACGAATTATACTTACGGGCACGATGTCAAAATGAAAAGAGTCAGAGCAGCATCTTCGTTTCACAACGAGAATTCTTTCGTTTATATACTAATTATAACTTTATTTTTATATAAGACTCTTGCTTTTTTACTGCCATATGTTATACTATATCTAAACAATCAATCAATTATAAGCGAGGAGCTTACACATATCTATGAGGACAGAACGTCAGCATAATGACAGAAAAAAAGAAATTATGGAAAAATGCTTTGATTGCTATGCCGAAAACGGACTGACCGGCACGGGAATCAAAACTCTTGCCAAAGAATGCGGCTGTACGTCCGGAACGCTTTACGTCTATTTCAAAAATCTTGACGAGCTGATCATCGAATCGACTGCATACTGTATGGCAAAGGTAGAAGAAGACTTTATGTCAAGATCGCCGAACAACCCGACAGAGCTTATGCGCTTTATCGATGAAATTCCGTATTGGACGGCAGAAAAGCACGGAAAAAAGTACAGACTGATGTATCAGGTCTATACGCACCCGAAATACATAGAACACGGCAAAAAATTCTTTGACGGCGTAAACAACCGTTACACCGAATATGCAAAGAGCCTTGAAATAAAGCTCGGCATCCCGTGCGAGGTGCTTACGCCGCTTATATTCGTCCTTGTCCGCGCCAGCGTTCACTACGCTATGTTTGAGGATGAATATTATCTGAAGGGCCAGCTTGAAATCTTAAAACAAAGCTCGGCAATGTTTATACAAAAATACAGAACAACGCCGGAAAGCACCGATTCATAAATTTCTCTCGCGGCAGCGTATTAAACAGAATAAACTTATTCAATGAAAGGATATAAAATTATGACCATAAACAAAATTTCCGAAGGCGAAAAGCTCACACTTGCATTGGCCGGAAGACTCGACACAAATTCGTCTCCCGCACTTGAAGCGGAACTCAAACAGTCTGTCAGCGGGGTGAAAGAACTGATCTTCGATTTTTCCGAAGTAGAGTATATCTCCTCCGCAGGACTTCGTATCCTGCTTGCGGCACAGAAAGTGATGAACCGCCAGGGCAGTATGAAACTGATCGGCGTAAGCGCAGACGTTATGGAAGTGTTTGAAATAACAGGCTTTTCCGATATTTTGACAATAGAATAAACGAGAAAATATGAAAACTTTCTTTTTGCTCTCTATCGTGGCGCTTTTGCCGGTAATTTTATCAACGCTGATATATCTTGCGGAAAAGACAAAAGCAATAAGCAAGATTCCCTACGCCGCCAAACAGATAATTATAGGTATTCTGTTCGGAGGGCTTGCTGTTCTCGGAACGGAATTCGGCGTCAAGACCGACGGCGCAATAATAAACGCAAGAGACGCCTCGCCCATCTGCGCGGGACTTCTTTTCGGCGCGCCGGCAGGAATCATAGCCGGAGTTATAGGCGGCGTTGAACGGTGGTTTGCCGTTCTTTGGGGAGCGGGCGAATATACCCGTCTCGCCTGCAGCATTTCGACCATACTCGCCGGCGTTTTCGCAGCCGTACTGCGGAAGTATATGTTTGATGACAAAAAACCGAAATGGTATTACTGCCTTGCAACGGCGACCATAACGGAAGTCATACATATGCTGATGATATTCCTAACCAATATGACCGACGCAAGAACCGCTTTTTCGTTTGTGCGAACCTGCTCGCTCCCTATGATAGCGGTAAACAGTCTTGCCGTAATGCTTGCGGGAATTCTGCTTTCGATACTTTCCGGAGCAGACCGCAAAGGCGCAAAGCACGATCTTAAAAACATTTCGCAGTCATTTCAGCGTTTTCTTCTGATCTGTGTTACGGCAGGATTTCTTATGACGACGATTTTCACGTGGGCACTGCAAACAGAGCTTGCCAAAAACGAAGCAAACGACCTTGTAAAACTGAACATTGAAGACGTAAGAGAGGACATTCTTGACGCTTCAAACCAAAACCTTCTTGAAATCACATCAAAAATCGCCGGGCGCATAAATTCGGCTGATAAAGTTGATTATGATCTGCTTTGTGCGCTCGAAAAAGAATACGACGTGGCGGAAATAAACATCATCAATTCGCGCGGGGTCATTGTGGAATCCACATACGATAAATTCCTTTATTACGATATGCGCGGAGGAGATCAGTCGGCAGAGTTTCTCGTCCTGCTTGACGGAAACACCAAAGAATACGTCCAGAACTATCAGCCAACATCGTCAAATCCGTCAATTTCCCGTAAATATGCGGGCATTGTGCTTGACAGCGGCGGATTTGTACAGGTGGCTTACGACGCGGAACGCTTTCAAAGAGATATTGACGACGTTGTTGTCGGCGTCACGCGCAACAGACACATCGGAGAAAACGGCTCGATAATAATCGCCGGCGAAGATTGGAACATCGTCAGCGACAGACACGGAAACGAAGGTAAAAACCTCGATGTTTCCGGAATTTACATAGACCGCGCCGCAATGCCCGAAGACGAGTATTTTGACGCCGTCGTTTACGGCGAAGAATCGCTCTGCCGTTATATCGTTTCTGAAGGGTACTATATAGTTGCCGCAATGCCTTATACGGAAGCGGTATTCTCGCGCGACGTATCGGTATACGTTACGGTATTTATGGAATTTGTCGTTTTCGGGATGTTGTTCATAGTTGTTTATTTCCTTATCAAAAAGCTTGTCGTTGACAATATGGCAAAGATAAACAGATCCCTTGCAAAGATAACGAGCGGCAACCTTGACACCGTAGTTGACGTAAGAACAAATGAAGAATTCGCCTCCCTTTCCGACGATATAAACTCAACCGTTCTGACGTTGAAACGCTATATTGCCGAAGCGGCGGCACGGATAGACAAAGAGCTTGAATTTGCCAAAACCATTCAGCATTCCGCAATACCGACGGTATTCCCGCCGTATCCCGGTCACGGCGAATTTGACATATACGCAACAATGGATACCGCCAAAGAGGTAGGCGGAGACTTTTACGATTTCTACTTTGTGGGCGAGAACAAGTTCGGATTTCTTATAGCCGATGTTTCCGGAAAAGGAATTCCCGCCGCAATGTTTATGATGACGGCAAAAACCATAATAAAAGGCTACGCAGAATCCGGCAAGCCCGTTGATGAAGTCTTTACAATTGCCAATGCAAAGCTGTGCGAATCGAACGAAGCCGGAATGTTTGTAACCGCCTGGATGGGTGTGCTTGATATAACCACAGGAAAGATCGAGTTTGCAAACGCGGGACATAATCCCCCGCTCGTAAGACACGCAGACGGAACGTTTGAATACCTGAAATCAAGACCGGGATTTATCCTTGCCGGAATGGAGGGTATGAAATATCGCAAAAACGAGCTTGTCCTTTCTCCCGGCGACGAGATATATCTCTATACCGACGGAGTTACGGAGGCGACAAACTCCGCAAACGAGCTTTACGGCGAAGAGAGACTTCTAAAGCTGCTCAATACCCTGCACGGACTCGCCGGAGAAGACATCTGCCGCGCGGTAAAAGCGGACATAGATAATTTTGTGGGAGATGCCCCGCAATTCGATGATATTACAATGCTGTATCTGAAATATAACGGAGGTTCTGAAAAATGAAAGAAATGACGATTCCCGCAACAGTTGAAAATATAGAAAAAGTGACCGAATTCGTAAACGGTCAGCTTGAAGAGATAAACTGCCCGATCAAAGCGCAGATGCAGATCGATATAGCGATAGACGAGCTTTTCGGCAACATAGCGCATTATGCGTACAATCCCGAAACAGGCCCCGCTACGGTGCGCGTTGAGGTGACGGAGGCTCCGATCTCCGTCGTTATCACGTTTATCGATCACGGAATTCCTTACGATCCGCTGAAAAAGGACGATCCCGACATTACCCTGTCCGCAGAAGAGCGCGCGATAGGCGGGCTCGGAATTTTTATGGTCAAGAAAACAATGGATGAAATAGCGTACGAGTATAAAGACGGTCAGAATATTCTTCGTATCCGAAAGGATATATAAAAGATTCAGATCCGATTAAAAATTTATTAACGAGGTAAAAGTATGAGCAATCCGATATTCCGTCAAAAAAGCATTGAAAAAATCTCTTCACCAGAGCAGCTGAACAATTATATCCGGGTATCGAACCCAAGCGTATGGATGATTCTTGCAGCTGTTATCATACTGCTGGCAGGAATATTCGTATGGGGATTATTCGGACGTCTTGACACCGCATTTCAGACGGGAGGCGTCTGCAAGGACGGATATCTTACCGTTTATGTAAGCGAAAAAGACTTTGCAAAAATAAATGAAAAAGCTATAATTTCGCTTGACGAATCGGAGTTTGCGTTGTCGGAAATACCGGGTTCTCCCGTTCAGCTCGACGACAGTACCGATCCGTATCTTCTTCATCTTATAGGAGCTTCGGCGGGCGATTGGGTATATGTTCTGAGTGTCGATGCAAGCGGCATTAAAGACGGCACATTCTCGGTTTCGATCATTACGGAACGTGTCAGACCTCTTGACTTTGTGCTTAACTGAGGTGCGGAAATGAAGTCAACCGTAAAAATCAAATCTCCCATAACAAAGGGCGTAGCAAAAGTGCCCGTCGTAATGCAAATGGAAGCGCTTGAATGCGGCGCCGCAAGCCTTACGATGATTCTTGCCTATTATGAAAAATGGATCCCGCTCGAACAGGTACGTCTTGATTGCGGCGTTTCGCGCGACGGTTCAAACGCAAGGAATCTTCTTCGTGCCGCAAGAAGCTACGGTCTCTCGGCGAAGGGCTATCGCTATGAGCCGGAAACCCTGAAAAAAGAGGGCAAATTCCCGTGCATCATACATTGGAATTTCAATCACTTCGTAGTTCTTAACGGCTTCAAGGGCAACAAAGCGGTATTAAACGATCCCGCAAAAGGTACATATACTGTTCCGATGAGTGTTTTTGACGACTCGTTTACAGGCGTCTGCCTGTTTTTTGAGCCGGACGAAAACTTTGTGCCGGAGGGCAAGCCTCAATCAATGCTGAAATATGCGAAAAAAAGGCTTGTCGGAGCAAGCACCGCAATTGTATTTGTAATTCTGACCTCCGTCATCTCATCTCTTCTCGGCATAATCACTCCGGCATTTTCGCGGATTTTCCTTGACAGATTGCTGACAAAAGAAAATCCGGAATGGCTTACGCCATTTACAATTGCCCTCGCGGGGATAAGCATAATACAGCTTATCGTCGCCTGGATACAGGCGGTTTATTCTCTCCGTATAAACGGAAAGCTCGCTATGGTGGGAAACACAACTTTTATGTGGAAAATTCTGCGTATGCCTATGGAATTTTTCTCTCAGCGTATGGCGGGCGATATTCAGGGCAGACAGGCGTCCAACGCTATGATAGCGGAGCGGCTTGTCGATACTTTTGCGCCGCTCGCGCTCAATGCAGCTATGATGGTGTTTTATCTTGTGGTTATGCTCAGATACAGCGTGATTCTTACGCTGATAGGACTTTTTTCGGTGTTTGCAAATCTTGCCCTTTCGGGCATTATTTCAAAAAAACGCATAAATATCACCCGCGTGCAAATGCGTGACGCCGGTAAACTCGCAGGGACTACGGTTGCCGGCATAGAAATGATCGAAACAATAAAAGCAAGCGGAGCGGAAAACGGCTTTTTCGAAAAATGGGCAGGTTATCAGGCAAGCGTAAATACAAATCAGGTTCGTTTTCAACGCACAAATCAGCTTCTCGGACTGTTGCCGGCTCTTATAAGCTCGCTTTGCGGAACGGCAGTGCTTATGACGGGCGTTTTCCTCGCTATGGAAGGCACGTTTACCGTCGGTATGATTATGGCGTTTCAGGGATTTCTTTCATCGTTCGTTTCCCCTGCGATGTCGCTTATTTCGGCAGGTCAGTCGCTTCAGGAAATGCGTGCGGATATGGAGCGTATCGAGGACGTTATGAAATATCCCGCCGACGTGACTTTTGAAGAACACGATGACGAAAACGTTGAATACGACAAACTTTCCGGAAATATTGAAATTAAAAATATAACCTTCGGTTATTCGCGCCTTTCGGAACCGTTGATAAAAGATTTCAGCCTGACATTGACTCCCGGCAGCCGCGTTGCTTTCGTCGGTCCGTCCGGATGCGGAAAATCCACGATTTCAAAACTCATATCCGGACTTTATAAACCTTGGAGCGGCGAAATACTTTTTGACGGAAAACCTGTATCGAAGATAGACCGCAGCGTGTTTACGGGCTCTCTTGCCGTAGTTGATCAGGATATTATTCTGTTTGAAGATACTATTGCAAACAATATAAAAATGTGGGATAACTCCATTGAAGATTTTGAAATGATAATGGCTGCCCGCGACGCACAGCTCCACGAGGATATTATGCAGCGCGAAGGCGGCTATCAGTACAGACTGACCGAAGGCGGAAAGGATTTTTCCGGCGGACAGAGACAGCGTATGGAGATAGCGCGCGTGCTTGCGCAGGATCCCACGATCATAATTCTTGACGAGGCAACAAGTGCGCTTGACGCAAGAACCGAGTACGACGTAGTAAAATCCATAAAAGACAGGGGCATAACCTGCATTGTTGTAGCACACAGACTTTCAACAATACGCGACTGCGACGAGATCATCGTAATGGATCAGGGAAAAGTTATCGAGCGCGGAACGCACGACGAGCTGATGAAAAACGGCGGAGCATATACGCAGCTCGTATCAAACGAGTAAGGAGGGCGGATACATATGGGTTGGTTTGACGAACAAATAAGAGATCGCAAACAGAACGACGACGAGGCGTTTGCCGAAGCGTTTGCAAATATGGCATCTGCCATAACAGGCAGAAAGATCGAGGCGTCCTTAAACAATGACCGCGCCGTCACAAAGGACGCCATAGACGAAATTCTGCGATATTACCACGTAAAAAGCCGTGAAGTGCCCGACGGGATCAGCGACGTAAACGAACAGCTTGAATATCTTATGCGCCCATACGGCATTATGCGACGCACGATAAAGCTTGAGGACGGTTGGTATCGCGACGCTATCGGCGCAATGCTCGGCGTGCTGCGCGAAAGCGGAAGAGTTGTGGCGCTTATTCCGACAGGACTTTCCGGTTACAGCTATTTTGACTATGACACAGGCAAACGAAAAAAAATAAATCATAAAAATCAGCATTTGTTGGAAGCGGAAGCGATCGCATTCTATAAGCCTTTTCCTCTGAAAAAAATCAGTCTGCCATCGCTTGCCGCATATATCGTGCGGACGCTTTCCGCCTCCGATTTTGTGATGATTGCCCTGGCAACGCTTGCTTTATCGCTTATCGGTATGATCTCGCCGATGATAAGCAAGCTACTGTTTGATCGGGTACTTCCGTCGGGGAACACGCGTTTGCTTGTTGCAATTACATTCTTCTCCGTATGTGTTTCTGTAAGCACGCTTCTCATTTCGGCCGTAAAAAATATGATAACGGCTCGGATCGAAACGAAGCTCAACATATCGGTTGACGCGGCAACTATGATGCGCGTAATGTCGCTCCCTGCCGATTTCTTCAAGCAGTATAGTGCAGGCGAGCTTTCAAACCGTGCGTCCCAGGTCGGTGTACTTTGCAAAATGCTTGCGTCAACCGTCCTTTCTACGGGACTTACTTCAATTTTCTCGCTTATATACATATCGCAGATATTTGTTTACGCTCCGGCGCTTGTCGTTCCTGCGCTTATAATTATTCTTGTAACCGTTGTGTTCTCGGTTGTATCGTCTCTTGTTCAGATGAAATTAAGCATACGTCAGATGGAGCTTTCCGGCAAAGAAGACGGTATGACATATGCTCTCATCACGGGAATACAAAAAATAAAGCTTGCCGGCGCAGAAAAGCGCGCCTTTGCAAGATGGGGCAATCTTTATGCCGAAAACGCAAAGCTTACGTACGGTCCGCCGACGTTTATCGAGCTTAACTCAGTAATAAGCCTTGCCATAAGCCTTGTAGGAACAATAGTAATGTACAGTATGGCGGTAAAATCGGGAATTTCCGTAGCTGATTATTACGCCTTCAATACGGCGTACGGAATGGTGTCCGGCGCGTTTATGGCGCTTGCCGGAATCGCGCTCACGGCTTCGCAGATAAAGCCGATACTCAATATGGTGAAACCGTTTTTTGACGCCGTTCCCGAAGTTTCTGACGGAAAGCAGGTGATCACAAGGCTGTCCGGAGGAATTGAGCTTAACAACGTTTCTTTCAGATACAGCGAAAATATGCCCCTTGTCGTAGACGATATGTCGCTTAAAATACGTCCGGGACAATACGTTGCCATCGTAGGGAAAACGGGCTGCGGAAAGTCAACGCTTATGCGTTTGCTGCTCGGCTTTGAGCATCCTCAAAAAGGAGCAATATATTATGACGGAAGAGACCTTGAACGAATCGATCTGCGCTCTCTGCGACGTCGGATCGGCGTCGTTATGCAGAACGGAAAGCTGTTTCAGGGCGATATATATTCAAACATAGTCATTTCCGCGCCGTGGCTTTCCCAAGACGAAGCCTGGGAAGCGGCTGAGCTTGCGGGAATAGCCGATGATATAAGAAAAATGCCTATGGGGATGAACACAATCATCTCCGAAGGCTCGGGCGGTATATCCGGCGGGCAGCGCCAAAGACTGATGATAGCCCGTGCTATCGCGCCCAAGCCCAAAATACTTATGTTTGACGAGGCGACAAGCGCACTTGACAATATCACTCAGAAAAAGATATCCGAATCGCTCAGCTCGCTGAAATGTACAAGGATCGTAATCGCTCACAGACTTTCAACAATAAAACAGTGCGACAGGATCATCGTTCTCGATCGCGGAAAGATCATCGAGGACGGAAAATATGACGAGCTTATCGAAAAGAACGGTTTCTTTGCGGAGCTTGTCGCACGACAGAGACTTGACGGCACCCCAAAAGCAGATTAACGACACTAAAAATCGATATAAAAATTTTTTGATTTTTATTAGCCATTTTTTCTTTTTGATCGTATAAACCAAACAGAAGGAGGAAGCAAAGTGATAAACAACAAAGCAGGGCAACCAAATATGAAGCCTAAAATAAGCGAAAAAACGCTTTCGGCACTCTTTGATTATCAGCTGTTTGAAAATGATCCTTCGCTTCAAAAACTTATCGATGAGGTTGAAGACGAATATGGTGCCGAAATTTCAGACGATGACCTTTCGTTTGTAAGCGCGGCGGGCGAAACAGTATCTGCCGAAAAGCACAATGACAAAAGGGACGGTACAATATGAGCCTGACGACGGAGAAGGAAGCGCTGTATACGGAATACCGCGACAAGGTAAGCCGTTATGTTTTCTGTAAGCTTCGGAACAAAAACGATGCAGAAGATCTTGTAAGCGAAATTTTCCTAAAAGTGTACGAAAATCTCGATACGTTTGACGCAAGCTTAGCTTCCGTTTCAACGTGGATCTACACGATCACGCGGAACGCCGTAACAGATTATTTCAGGTCAAACCGTACATATTCGGAATTGCCGGAGGAAATGTCGGACGGGGGCGGAGCCGATTGCGTTGTTTTGCAAAAAGAATCTCTTGCGGCACTCGGAAAAGCCCTCGGCAAGCTCGACGGACGCTGCCGCGCACTTGTAATCTTAAAGTATTACAAGAAAATGTCGCTGAAAGATATAGCGTCAAGAATGGGCATATCGTATGCATATGTAAAAATTCTGCACAAAAGCGCTTTGAACAAACTTAAAAATTATTTGAGCGATTGAGCTCAAACAAAATTATATAGGAGGACAAACAATATGAACGAGCAGAAGAAAGAAATCAAAACCGACAAAGCGAAACTGAATGAAAACGATCTTGAAAAAGTTGACGGCGGCGTAAGAGTAGTAGTCGGCAACGGAAAGATGGGAACGTGCGGAAAATGCGGAACATATGCCTATATTATTGACGGATGTTGCGAAAAATGCAGAAAAAATAAGTAACCGAGACACAGCTATGGCAAAAAACAAAAAGCTTATTACAAAAACAAAAGAGGACGAAGCGTCCGATAAAGAGCTTGAAAATGTTTTGGGCGGCATCGAAATCATAGACAATAAAAGCATTAAGATAAACAATAATAATTTTGACACAAGTATAAATTTCGATAATGTTGACACAAGCATAAAAATAAACAACAATAACGTTGATATGAGCATAAAACATAGCAACGACTTTAATAAAAGTATATTGCCAAGCAACAATTCGGATATAAGAATACTGAAAAACAACTGAAAAACTCTTAATAAGGAGAAAACAATAATGGAACTGAACAATGAACTCATTGCAAAGGCAAAGGAAGCAAAAACCCCTGAAGAGCTGATGGCTCTTGCAAAAGAAAACGGCATTGAATTGACCGAAAAAGAAGCAAATACATATTTTAATCAGCTCCACCCCAAAACTGGCGAGCTTGCAGACGAAGAGCTTGATAATGTTGCAGGCGGCGGATGCTATTCAAGCGGCGGACGCCTCAAAACCACCTGTGGCTACAAATGCAAGCATTATCAGGACGGGCAGTCAACCTATGGTGTAAAAGGCACGTGCTGCAGATGCAGATACTGGGGCGTCGATCCTAACGCTATAAGCGGTTCTCTTTGGGCGACCGTTTTAGAGCTGATTATGAAAGCTGCTGAGGCGGCTGAACCCCGCGAGTGCTACCATCCCGCCAATAGTAAAAAGGGCTGATCGATACAAAAATCTGAGCATTTAATTAAAAAAATAAAAAACATCAAAGGAGAAACACAATGGAACTGAACAATGAACTTATCGCAAAAGCAAAACAGGCAAAAACCCCCGAAGAGCTGATGACCCTCGCAAAAGAAAACGGCATTGAATTGACCGAAGAGAGCGCAAATGCGTATTTTAATCAGTTCAACCCCAAAATGGGCGAGCTTGCGGACGACGAGCTTGACAACGTTGCCGGCGGTTCGTGCTACGCAGGCGACGGAAGAATGGTCACTTCATTAGGTCACGTGTGCCACGGATTCCGCTGCAAAAAAGACGGCAGCGGTGCGTACAATTTTATATGTATTGTGCCGCATTGCAGAGAATGTGATGCAGTCGCAAATTGCGGGTCGTGCAAATATTGCTCGTACGAAAATGGCTTGTGGCTTTGCAATAATCCCGAGAATACAAAATAAATTTACTTGAATAAGGAGTTTTTTATGGAAAACAAATTTACACCCGAACTTATTGAAAAGGCAAAATCGGCAAAAAGCACCGAGGAGCTTATGGCTCTCGCAAAAGAAAACGGCATTGAACTGACCGAAGAAGCAGCAAATACATATTTTAATCAGCTCAACCCAAAAACGGGAGAGCTTGCAGATGATGAACTTGATAACGTTGCCGGCGGCGGATGCCATTCTGATAACGGATACCTTAATACACATCAGATATTTTGAAAAAAGCTTGATTGCCCCTGCATAATACACATTTGAAAATTTATTATAATAGGAGTTTTTAATGGAAAAGGAACTTATCGTAAAGGCAAAACAAGCAAAAACCCCGAAAGAACTGATGGCTCTTGCAAAAGAAAGCGGCATTGAGCTGACCGATGAGAGTGCAGAGGCGTATTTTGAAATCATACATCCGAAAGCCGGCGAGCTTGCAGACGAAGAGCTTGACAACGTTGCCGGCGGTTCGTGCTACGCAGACGACGGCAGAGAAATTGTGACAGTCGGTCACGGCTGCACGGGTTTTGTATGTAAAAAATGCGGCAACGAAAATGTCATTACCGGCGTCGGTGTTGTGTTCTGCAAATGCGGCTGTATGGCGGTATGCAACAACTGCAAATACTGCACATACGAAAAAGGTCTCTGGCTTTGCAACAAAAAGAAGAAATAAACCGATTCTGAAAAATGCGTTATATTTTGAACCCATATATTGCCCTGCGTTCGTGGCGGATTGTCCCCTATGCCTATTACATAAAGGGAGAACGAAATGCGGCGGGACTGAAAAAAGAAGAATTTGAATTTCTGTCGATGTGTGACGGACAAACCGAGCTGCCGGACGAAAACGAAAGCGCTATCGCGCGCGAGCTCATTGAAAAAGGCTTTATCCATAAAGCAGAGAGCGGCGAAAAGCTCTCCGATTGGAGCCGTGCCCGCGTTTTTGAAAACCGTTATTTCCCCGCAATGAATCTGATGATAACAGGCAAATGCAATTATAATTGTATTCATTGTTTTAATGCGGCAGACAATGCCCCGCTTATGAGCGAATGGACAATGGAGGAAATGAACAGCCTTCTTGACCAGTCGCGTGATTGCGGGATAAATGCGTTCACAATCACCGGCGGCGAGCCTATGCTGCACAAAAATTTCTTTGAAATTATAGAAGGCATCTATTCGCGCGGAATGGTCGTCGAAGAACTGAATACAAACGGATATTTCATAAACAAACAGGCACTTAAGTGCCTGAAAAATATCGGATGTGTTCCTCTTGTGAAAATATCCTTCGATGGGATCGGCTATCACGATTGGATGCGAAATCATAAGGGTGCCGAACAAACGGCGCTGGATGCGATTTCTCTCTGTATTGAAAACGGATTTCCCGTCAAAGTGCAAACGAATATGAATCGTCGGAACTGCGACGCAATGCTTGAAACGGCAAGAAAGCTTGACGCAATGGGCGTAAATGAAATGCGGATCATCCGCACGACCGAAGCTCCGCGTTGGGTACAGAATGCCGGCGACGCCTGCCTTACGTTTGAAGAGTATTTTGATAAAGCGATCTGTCTCTGGCAGAAATACGCGGCGGAAACTCATAATATGAATCTGACCGTATGGCAAGTGGGAACGCTTTATCCGAAAACAAAATTTTATACTCTTGCCGCAGTGAACTCCTGCAAGGGCAAATATCGCGACAGCGCACCCGTATGCAAAGGCAATCGCGGAATGGTCGCCGTTGCAGCAAACGGAAATCTTTATCCGTGCCACCAGATGTCCGGCTATTACGAGCAGCGTGGATATTTTCTCGGCAACATAAAACAAACTCCGCTGAAAGCTTTGCTTTCGGACGGAAAATACCTTGAAGAAGTCTGTACAACGCTCGGAACGCTGCGGGAGAAAAACAAAAAATGCGATAATTGCGCCCATTTTGAACTCTGCAACGGCGGTTGTCGCGCCATAGCATTGGCTCTCACGGGAGACAAGCTCGGAATCGACCCTTCCAAATGCTTCTTCTGGGAAAACGGATACGCTGAAAAAATCGCGGCAGTTCTTCCCGATTACAGCACAAATATTTAATATACTTTCAGACCAAAGGAAAGGAAAATAAATATGAACAATCAAAATAACGAAAAAAATGCGTATACGCTCACGGACAAAGATCTTGAAAAGGTTTCGGGCGGCACATCGACGCAAGTCCCCGGCATTTCCTGTCCGCGCTGCGGAAAATTTATTCCGACAACAATTACGGAGCTGATGACTCAAGGACATCTCAGATGCCCGTACTGCCTGTCGATACTGAATATTGATCGGAAAAATTCCTGAATAAACTGCGGCATTTATCCGTACAGTCGAACCTGCCGGATCACGGCACAGTTATTAAAACCTAAAACAAGCGATATCGTCTTATCTTTAAAGATATCTGATATCGCTTGTTTTTTGTATAATATTAAAACTTTATCGGCACTTTCGCGTTCGACTATTGCAGGGTGTTCGGCTCGACAAGCAGAAAACTGCTCTGCCGAAAGCAACTGTATCATTCTAATGCTTCTTTGACATAATACGCCTGTATCCGGCTTTCGGTAACAAGAACGGATTCCTGACGGAAAAACGCGCACAGATCTTTGGCAATATCATTTACAATAGATTTTTCAATGTCAATAAGGGTAAGAACCAGACTTGTTTCTTTGGCATATTCTCCGCTTTCATAAATATATCCGCCTTCTTGCACGCCGAAAGAAAAAGGCACTTTATATGAATGGCACACATTGCGAAGCACCCTGATATATTTTTCGCTTTCAAAAAGCTGTGTTTTCGTAGTTGAATCGTGCAGTCCTATATATATTTTTGATTCGACCATATTTCCTTCTCCGTCTCCACGCTTGCCCGGCAGATTCGAATCTGCAGAGCCATTTGTATAAATAAATTTATAGTATAATTGATTTGGATGTTGCGCTTTTTATTTTCCCAAAAATCAGCACTATTTATATAGGTGTCATACAATTTCTCATAGGACAAATTATAGAAACGTGCGCCGCCATTCCTGTGTTTATTATATCATACATCGAAATCCGTTTCAAGTTAAATATCCGGTTGCGGAGTATCACTGCACAGGAAACTACTTTCCGCAAGCAAATATAACTGAAAAAAGCACTTGCAATGCAAGTGCTTTTTGGCTGGGATAGCTGGACTCGAACCAGCGAAATGCAAGAGTCAAAGTCTTGTGCCTTACCGACTTGGCTATATCCCAATATTTTTCTCGTAATATTTTATCACACAAAAAAAACAATGTCAATACAAAAATCCCGCAGAAGCGGGATTTTTGTTTTTGAAATTATTTCAGCTTTGATATTTCGGAAAGAACTTTATAGTCCGTTCTGTCAAGCGTGATCGGCGTTACGGATATGTAGCCGTTTAAGGTTGCGTCCGTGTCAAGGGCGAAATCTTTTTTGTCAATATGAACGCAGAGTCCCCTCTGGCGATATGAAAAGTCGCCCGTTTTTTCAAAAGTATCGTTATAATATCTGCCGCCCTGACGGGTGAAAAGAATTTCTTTTGCATCCTTCGGAATGTTGACGTTATAAAGCGAGGAATGCGAAAGAAGACCGTGTTTTACGAAAAAGTCGCAGACTCTGTCAAGATGAGCTCCGACACCGTCCAAATAATCCGGCTGGGTAGACACGGCAACAGCCGGCACGCCCTCCGCCGCCGCCTCGAATATCGCGCCGACAGTTCCGGAATAGACAATATCCGTTCCGATGTTCAGCCCGCAGTTGATTCCGGAGAGGACAAGATCAAACTTCTCTCCGAGCCCCAGTAAAGCAAACCTTACACAGTCCGCAGGGGTTGAATCGACGGCAAACGCCCGCTTCGCTCCCGGAAAGTCGACCTCTTTTATCTCCATTTCCGAATGAATATTTATTCCGTGACTTTTGCCGCTCTGTTCGCTCTTCGGCGCGATTACCGTCACCTCACCGAGCCTCTTTGCCCAATTTGCGAGCACGCTTATTCCCTTTGCGCCGATACCGTCATCATTTGTCAGAAGTATTTTCATAGCCAGCCCTCGTGTGTTGATTTGTAATCTTTAATTAGCATATCTGCGTCGGAAATGATTGAATTCATCTCCTTTTTGCTATATGCGGTGGCGCCGCTTGCGCAATCGTGCCCGCCGCCGTGATACTTTGAGGCGAGCTCGTTCACCGTCACAAAGCGTGAGCGCAGGCGAACGCGGATCGTTCCGTCGTCATTTTCAATAAACGCAAGCCAGATGATACTGCCGCGGATAGAGTCAAGAAATGAAATTACGTTGCTTGCGTCCTCTCTTGAAAGCGAGAATTTTTCCTGCGTTTTTTTATCAACGACAATATACGCAACGCCGTTTTCCGTCATCTTTATTCTCTTATAAATATACGCCTTGAAAGCGATATAATCAAAATCTTCAAGATACAGTCTTGCGTAAAGGGTGTCCGTATCAATACCCATATCCAGAAGCGCGCCGGCACGGCGGAGCGTTTCTCCCGTCACGGAGCGGAAACGGAAGCGACCGGAATCCGTAACCATACCGGTATAAATCGCAGTTGCGGCAGCAAGATTGATTTTCAGCTCGTCCTTGAAAGCAAGATAAAATCCCGCAATCATCTCGCAGGCGGAGGAGCGGTAATCCTCGATCCAGCAAATATCGCCGTACGGCTCTGCGACTATGTGGTGATCTATTTTTACAACCTCGCGGCAGAGAGTATAGTTCTTGTTTGAAACTCTGTCTGCCGAGCCGGTGTCGATGACTATGCAGAGCGCATCCGCATAAAGCGAAGGATCGATATCCTCATCCTCCCCGCCGAGAAACGACACATAATCCGAATAATCCTCGTTTATCAGGTATATTTCTTTTTCGGGGAAGGTCAGCGAGAGAATTGTTTTCAGCCCGACAGTCGAGCCGACAGCGTCCCCGTCCGGACGGATATGGCGACAGATTATTATCCTTTGATATTCCTTGATTTTGTCAAGCACGGCTTGCATTTCTTTCGTTTTTTCGACGGTCATACGCTTTCCTCCGTAAGTTTGTCAAGCTCGGTCAGCACCTGCATTGCCTCTGCTTTGTCGCGCAGGGTTGCGCCGCTTGCCTTTGCGTGTCCCCCGCCGCCGTGTGCAACGGCTACGGGGTTTATGTTGTATTTTGATGAGCGGAGCTCGCAGAGAACGCCGCTATCGGTCTCCGTAAAGTTCGCCCAGACGTCAACACCCTTCAGGTCTGCCATCGTGCCGACCATTCCGCGCGAGACGGTAAACGTGTCGGCGCCCGTGCTTGCCAGCTCGTCTTTTGTTGTATAAATATATGCCGTACCCTTTTCCGTCTGCTTTATTTTCAGCACGAACGAAGCGCGCAGCTTTGCCGCCGAAAGGTCATCGGAATAAAGATTTCTGAAAAGATACGCCGTATCTATATATCCCGTCTCCATAAGGAAAGAGGCAAGGGCGAAGGTTCTGGCGTTTGTGCTGTCATAGCGGAAGCGACCGGAATCCGTAACCATTCCCGAATACAGCGCATTTGCGGCAACGGACGTAAGTTCAAGACCACATTCCTTTGCAAAAGCGGTTATCACTCCGCAGCAGCTTTCAAAACTCGGCTCGTCTATATCAACATCCGCAATTTCCTCGCAGAAAATGTGATGATCCATACGGAGAATTCTCTCTGCCGTCGTATATCTTCCGTCGCTGATAAGCGACCTTGCGGAGGTGTCGAGCACGATCGCAAGAGCTCCGCTATAATATTCATCGGGAATTACATCGGGCGTCGAACCTTCTATAAAAGCATATCTGCCCGCAGGGTCGCCGACGGCATAAACCTCTTTTTCGGGAAAGTTTTTCTTCAGAAGCTCCTTCATCCCGACCTGACTTCCGATTGCGTCGCCGTCGGGGTTTGTGTGCCTGTGAATAATTATTCTGTTATACTTTTTTATCTCGTTTATCGCCGATTCAAACAATTTCGTTTTCCTCCTGTCCGTTATTTCAGTCCTATTGCGGAGAGCACCTCTCCTGTGCGGAAGCTCTGTCCCGAAAAGGTTGCGTTCTCCGGGTCTATCGGGATTCTGCAGTCTCCTGAAAGCCTTATCAGCCTCCGGTTTTTCAAAAGCCTGTCTTTCCCCTCGGATATGGTTTTCCGAAGCGATTCTTTTTCAATATTTTCGATGTTCTCCAAAAGTCCGTCAATGGTTTTGTATGTATTTATCAGCTTTGCCGCCGTTTTTGGCCCGACTCCGGAAATTCCTTTGATATTGTCCGAGCCGTCTCCTGTCAGACATTTGAAATCCGCATATCCGGCGGGCAGCACGCCCGTTTTTGACAAAACGTAATCAATGTCGCAGAGGACGCTGTTGTCCCCGCGATACCGCAAAACACGCACATTCTCCCCTATCAGCTGGAAAAAGTCGCTGTCGTGCGAGGAGATGACAATATCATATTCGCCCGCGCAGGTTTTTGTGTAAGAAGCTATGATGTCGTCTGTCTCGCAGTCCTCTGTCTCGTAGCGACGGATACCCATAAAGTCCAGCGCGGAATAAATATCCGGTAGCTGCGAAAACGGGTTTTCCTCCTCCGGCACGGACGAAAAATCGGGGCGGTTTGCCTTGTAATCTGCGTCCGTTTCGGTTCTGGCGTTCTCGTGCTCGCCGTCAAAAACGGCGATAATATGCGTCGGGGCGGTCATTTTTATCATCCTGATGACGGCGCCCGTAAAACCGAGGGTTCCCCAGATGCCTTTTCCGTCACCGCCCGTTATCCTTGCCGGCATACCGAAAAACATCTGAAAAAGGAGGTTGCTGCCGTCGATTATGAGTAGTCTTTTCATCATCCGCCTCCGATTGTTTTACAGGCTTATTATATCACACTCCGCCGCCTTTTGCAACGGTAAAAAACACTTGAAAAAGTCGCCTGCGGGTGATATACTTATGAAAAAACAAAAAGAGGACGCAAAAATGATAAATATCAGAGCCTTGCGTGCAGACGACCTTCCCGCTTGCCTTGAAATATATAATTACTACATAAAAAACACGACTTATTCTTTTGAGGAGGAGCCGCTTTCTCTCGCCGCATTTGCCGGGAGAGCGGAGATCATCTCGGCGGAATATCCGTTCATCATTGCGGAGGAGGACGGAAAAATCCTCGGCTACGCCTACCTTTCCGCCTTTTCCGAACGCACGGCATACCGCTTCACAACCGACCTTTCGATATACCTCTCCCCTTCGTCAACGGGAAAAGGCACGGGCGGACTTCTTCTCTCGCAGATTGAATCGCTCGGACGCGCGGCTGGAATAAAAAATGTCATATCTATCATCACGGAAGAAAATTCGCCCAGCCTTGCGTTTCACGAAAAGCACGGATATTCCGTCTGCGGCGATTTTCCGGCCGTCGGATATAAATTCGGGCGGTGGCTCGGAGTTAAATATCTTATCAAAGCAATATAAAAAGCCCCTTTCGGGGCACGGGCACAGAAGCGGAAAACCGCTTCTGTTTTTTGTCGCTAAAAAGCGCAGACAATAAGGAAATTTGCAAATGCGTAAGCGTTTGCAGGCTTCGCCGAGAAGAGGGTGAGCTGTCGCGAAGCGACTGAGGGAGTTTTTGAAATACTCCTTCCACCGCATTGCGGTCCCCCTCCCTCCGCGAGGGAGGCTAAAAAGGATCAAACAAACCAATAACTAAAGCTTATTTTGCCTACATATCGATAAAGACGGTTGGGCGGGACGGGAGACCCGTCCCCTACGTTGTAATACCCGTTTGCGCAGGTAATAAAATATTTGCACAAAACAATTACCGAAGTTTCTTTTGTCTTTTTGATAAGCCCCGTCTGCGCAGTTATCGAAAGGTCTGTATATCCTTCCCGATAACCGAAGTTTCTTTTGCCTACTTTTTTCAAGCATAACAGAGCAAAAACAGAGATGAAAAATCATCTCTGTTTTTTTATAAAGTTTGTTCAAATAAATCACCGAAGTTTCTTTTACCTACTTTTCTTTCCAAAGAAAAGTAGGTCAGTCAACGAAATCGAATTCGAGGTCGTAAAGATCGACGACGTCTCCGTCCGCAACGCCGAGCTCACGCATTTTGTCATAAATACCGTTCTGGCGGAGGGTGCGGTCAAAATAGTTCATAGACTCGCGGTCGTCAAGGTTGACGCCCTCCATAAGGCGACGCAGCCAAGCGCCCTCAATAAACCATACGCCGTCCTCCTTGCGGGCGGTGATGTCCGTCGGGATGAGCTCGCCTGCGACCTCCTCCTCATATTCCGGCTCATAGATCGTAACGGGAGGGAGAGTCTGCAACCGGTCATAAACCTTGTGCAGAAGTTCAGGGATACCTTCTCCCGTCGCCGCGCTGATATAAACGATTTCATAGCCCTGCTCAGAGCAGAACTTTTCGAACTTTGCGACGTCAACCAGCTCCCTGTCCAGAATGTCGCATTTGTTCGCCGCGATTATCTGCGGGCGGGAAGCAAGGTCGGAGCTGTACTTTTCAAGCTCCGTGTTGATTGTTATAAGGTCGTCCGTCGGGTCACGCCCTTCGGAAGCGGAAATATCGACGACGTGCACGAGCAGGCGGCATCTGTCAACGTGGCGGAGGAAGTCAAAGCCGAGGCCGAGACCCTCCGAAGCGCCCTCGATGAGCCCCGGAATGTCCGCCGCAACAAAGCCTTTTCCCTCGCCGACAGAAACAACGCCGAGCATAGGTGAAAGAGTCGTAAAATGATATGCCGCAATTTTCGGACGAGCCGCACTTATGACGGAAAGCAGAGTTGACTTTCCGACGCTCGGAAGCCCGACGAAACCGACGTCCGCAAGCATTTTCAGCTCAAGCAGAACTTCTCTTTCCTCGCCCTCTCTGCCCGTTTTGGCAAAACGGGGAGCCTGACGGGTCGGGGTTGCGAAATGACGGTTGCCCCAGCCGCCGCGCCCGCCCTTGCAAAGGACGAAAGGCTCGCAGCAGCTCATATCCTTGATGATTTTCCCTGTTTTTGCGTCCTTTACGACAGTCCCCTCCGGAACGGGAATTATGAGATCCGGAGCGTTTGCGCCGTGAAACTTGGATTTCATTCCGTCGCCGCCGTTTGCCGCAACGTATTTCTTCCTGTTGCGGAAGTCAAGCAATGTATTCTTTCCCTTTTCGATTACAAGAACAATGTTCCCTCCGTTGCCGCCGTCGCCGCCGTCGGGGCCGCCGTGCGAAATGTATTTTTCCCTGTGAAACGAGATACAGCCGTTGCCGCCGTTGCCGGCTTTGACATATATCTTCACGTGATCATAAAAATCTGCCATATGTTTATCCTTTCTGCCGTTCAGTCGCCCAGCATTGCGAGAAATTCTTCTTCGTTTATTATCTTAACGCCCAGCGACTGAGCCTTTGTCAGCTTTGAGCCTGCGTCCTCTCCGGCAAGAACATACGTCGTCTTTTTGGATACGGAGGACGACGCCTTTCCGCCGTTTTCTTCGATGAGCCGCTCGGCTTCGTCACGTTTCATAGTCGGCAGGGTGCCTGTCAGAACAAAGGTCATCCCAGCAAATCTGTCTCCCGTGACGGCCTTTTCCTCCGTCATAATGACGCCCGCATTTTTCAGCCCGTCCGTAATTTCTCTCGTCTGCGGATGAGAGAAGAAGTTGACGGTCGATTCAGCCATAATCCCGCCGAAATCGGGGAGGGCAGAAATTTCGTCTGCCGTTGCCGAGAAGAGCCTGTCAATATCGCCTGCAAAGGCGGCGAGAGTTTTTGCGGCTTTTTCGCCGATGTTGCGTATGCCGAGGGAATAAATTACCCTTGCCAGCCCTGCGGATTTTGATCTTTCAATCGCCTCCGAAAGGTTCTGCGCAGACTTTTCGCCCATACCGTCGAGAGAGGCTATCTGCTCCTTTTGCAGATAATATATATCCGAAACGCGATGTATAAAGCCTTTTTCTATCAGCGCGCCGACTATTGCGGGCCCCATACCGTCGATATTCATCGCGTGGCGTGACGCAAAATGCTCGACAGAGCGACGGAGCTGCGCGGGGCACGACGGATTTGTGCATCTGTATGCCGCCTCGCCCTCGTCCCTTGTGACCGGCTCGCCGCAGGAGGGACATTCGGAGGGCATAAAGAACATTTTCTCCTCGCCCGTGCGCTTTGTTTTATCGACAGACACAACCTCCGGGATTATATCGCCCGCCTTCTGAACGAATACCGTATCGCCTATCATTATCTCCCGCTCCCTGATGAAATCAAGGTTATGGAGAGTTGCCTTTGAAACCGTCGTTCCCGCAAGGCGCACGGGCTCAAAGCGGGCATTCGGGGTGAGAACGCCCGTCCTGCCGACCTGAACTGTTATATCAAGGAGCTTTGTCGGCTTTCTTTCGGGCGGGAACTTGAACGCAACCGCCCATTTCGGCGTGCTCGTGTTCTCGCCGATCGTCGCTCTTTCGGAAAGCGAATCCGCCTTTATGACGGCGCCGTCTATATCGTATGAAAGCGACGCGCGCCTCTCGCCTATTGCAGCGATCTTTTCGATTATCTTCTCCGGGTCGCTCTCCTTTGAGATCCCGTCTATTATATGAAAGCCCTGCGAGCGGAGGTATTCAAGGCCCTCCGTGTGCGAATCGAAATGCTTTCCATCTATCTGCTGAATATTGAAAACGAATATATCGAGGTTGCGGGATGCCGTTATTTTGGAATCGAGCTGACGGAGCGACCCCGCCGCCGCGTTTCTCGGATTTGCAAACGACGCCTTTCCCTCCTCTTCGCATTTTTCGTTCAGGCGCAAAAAGCTCTTTTTCGGCATATAGACCTCGCCCCTGACTTCAAGCAGGGGGAGCTTGTCCGGAAGGGAGAGCGGTATCGTTTTGATTGTTCTGATGTTCTCCGTGACGTCCTCCCCCGTTATGCCGTCGCCGCGCGTCGAGCCGACTGTCAGTCTGCCGTCGATATAGAGAAGCGAAACGGAAAGCCCGTCTATCTTCGGCTCAACGGAATACGTCACCCTGTGCCCGACGGAGTCCTCCGTTCTTTGCAGGTACGAGCGCACTTCGTCATAGGAGAAAACGTCCGCAAGGGAGCCCATACGAACGGTATGCGTTACCTTTTCAAACTTTGAGAGTGCCTCCCCGCCGACTCTCTTTGTCGGCGAATTTTCGGGGGCAAGCTCCGGATATTTTTCTTCAAGCTCTTTAAGCTCGCGGAACATCATATCGTATTCGTAATCGGAGAGCACGGGCGCATCGTCCACATAATACAGCTTTGAATTATATTCGATTTTGTCTGCGAGGTCTTTCATTCTCGCCTTTATCGTATCTCTTTCGTCCATAAAGCATTTCCTCCTTTTTCCGAAGGCATATTTTCACATTTTTAAGTATATCACAAAACTTTTTTATTTAACAGATTTATTTTGAAATTTATGTTGAATATTTTTCGGATATATAATATAATGATATTCGGCAAATTGCTTAAATACAGCGGCTTTGAAGGGGGCGTTTTTGTGAAAGTTAATGTTGACAGAGCCGAAGAAGGCTTTTTTGTGTGCATAACGGACGAGGGAGAGGTCATAAACATTCCGAAGGAGGATTTTCCCTTTGAGGTTCACGAATGCGACGTTCTCGATATAGCTCTTTCCGGCGGCAAGCTGACCGAAGCCCGCTATCTCGCAGAGGAGACGGAGGAGCAACGCCGTCGCGAAAAGACCGTTATGGACAGACTCAGAAGCAAATTCAAAAAGAAATAATAAATCCCCGCATATCCGGCGGTATGTGCGGAAGGAGAGCAACTAAAAAACCGTCGGGAAAGAGGACGAAATGAAAACAAAGGCTGTAAGGCTTTACGGAGTAAACGATCTCCGGCTTGAGGAATTCGAGCTTCCGGAAATAAAAGAAGACGAGATACTTGCGCATATCATATCGGACAGCGTCTGTATGTCAACTCATAAAGCGGCAGAGCAAGGCACGGCGCACAAGAGAGTTCCCGCAGACATTGCGGAAAGCCCCGTCATAGTCGGGCACGAGTTCTGCGGAGAGATCGTAAAGGTCGGGGCGAAATGGCAGGAGAAATATAAAGAGGGCGATAAATTCGTCATTCAGCCTGCGCTCAATTACAAGGGCAGCCTCGCCGCTCCCGGTTATTCATATAAATATATCGGCGGTGACGCAACGTATATCGTCATCCCGCACGAGGTTATGGAGCTGGATTGCCTTTTGCCATATTCCGGCGACGCCTTTTTCTATGGTTCCCTTTCCGAGCCTGTTTCGTGCATTGTCGGCGGATTTCACGCAAACTACCATACAAAAGCGGGCAGCTACGTTCACGAAATGGGTATAAAAGAGGGCGGCAAGGCGGCGATTCTCGCAGGCGTCGGACCTATGGGTCTCGGCGCGATAGATTATGCTGTCCATTGCGACAGAAAACCCTCGCTCCTCGTTGTAACAGACATAGACAGCGCGCGTCTTGAGCGTGCGGCAAAGCTGCTGACGGTTGAAGATGCGGCGAAAAACGGCGTCCGCCTCGTATATCTCAACACAGCGGAATGTGAGGACCCCGTAAAGGCGCTCCGCGAGCTTTCCGGCGGCGACGGCTACGACGATGTTTTCGTTTTCGCTCCCGTAAAGCCCGTTGTCGAGCAGGGAGACGCCATCCTCGGCAGAGACGGATGTCTGAACTTCTTTGCAGGCCCGACAAACGCCGCTTTCTCCGCGAGCTTCAATTTTTATAACGTACACTATGCGTCAACGCACATCGTCGGCACTTCGGGCGGCAACGTTGACGATATGAAGGAATCGATCGCTATGATGAGCGACGGAAGAATGAACCCCGCCGTTATGATAACGCACGTCGGCGGACTTGACAGCGTCATAGACACAACCCTCAATCTCCATAAAATCCCCGGAGGAAAGAAACTCGTTTATACGAACATAAAAATGCCGATGACGGCAATTGCGGACTTTGCCGTGCTCGGCAAAACAGATGAAAAATTCGCCGCGCTTGCGGAAATAGTCGCCCGTCATAACGGACTCTGGTGCGCCGAGGCGGAAAAATATCTGCTCTCGCATTCCGAAAAAATTTAAGGAGGAACACATATGAGCTTTGAAAAAGATATAAATGCGCTCGTCGCAATGTCAAATAAATACGGTGCGGACGCGGAATTCGTCCTTGTGGGCGGCGGAAACACCTCATATAAAACTGCGGACACGCTTTTTGTCAAAGGCTCCGGCACCTCTCTTGCGACAATAACCGAGGAGGGATTTGTAAAAATAGACCGCGCTGAGCTTGAAAAGATATGGGGCGCGAAATTCTCGGAGGTCGAAGCGGAGCGAGAGGCGCAGGTTCTCTCAATGATGATGAATTCCCGCAAGAAAGGCGAGGAGGGCAAGAGACCGAGCGTCGAAACCCTTCTGCACGACCTTCTCCCGCAGAAATTCGTTCTCCACGTTCACCCCGCTCTCGTAAACGGAATCACGTGCGCTGTGAACGGCGAAAAGATTGCGGCAGAGCTGTTTCCGGACGCTGTCTGGGTACCTTCGACAAAGCCCGGATATATCCTCGCTGCCCTTTGCCGCGAAAAGCTGGGCGAATATGAAAAGTCGCAGGGCAGAATACCGCAGGTGATTTTCCTTGAAAACCACGGTATCTTCATCTCCGCAGACACAACGGAGGAAATCGACTCGCTGGCAAAAGAAGTGTTTGAAAAAATAAAGAGAAAAGTTGTAATTTTCCCTTGCAGAGAAAAGGTCGCCTGCGACGAAGCCCTTGCCGAGACGCTCGCCCCCGAAATACGTATGCTTTATTCGGCAGAGGGAAAATCTGTTGTAAAATACACGGCATATCACGATATAATCGCTTTCGCGCGTGACCGAAAGGCGTTTTCTCCGCTTGCTGGCAGCTTCTCTCCGGATCACATTGTTTATTGCAAGGCGCACCCGCTTTATGTTGAAAACAAGGGCGATGAAACTCCCGCGGAGCTTGAAAAAGCCTTCCGCGATTATACTGAGAAAAACGGCTTTATGCCGAAGATAATCTTTGTTCAGGACGTCGGTATGTTTGCCTGCGGCGGCACGAAAAAGGAAGCGGAAACGGCAAGCGTCGTTTTTGAGGACGCTGTCAAAATCGCAACTTACGCGATGTCCTTCGGCGGGGCGAAGCATATGAGCGAGGAGCTGACCGCGTTTATCTCAAACTGGGAGGTCGAAAGCTATCGCGCAAAGGTTGCCCTTTCGGGAGCGACGGAAAAACGTCTTGCGGGAAAAATATCGATAGTGACAGGCTCGGCGCAGGGCTTCGGCGCGGGAATCGCAGAGGCGATGATCCGCGAGGGAGCATACGTCGCCATTGCCGATATGAACGTCGAGGGCGCGGAAAATATGGCAAAGTCCCTCTGCGAAAAATACAGCAGGGGTGTCGCCTTCCCCGTTTACGTCAACGTTACGGACGAAAATTCCGTGCGCGAGATGATAAAAAAGACCGTTTTTGAATACGGCGGGCTTGACGTATTCGTAAACAATGCAGGCATTGTCCGCGCGGGCTCGCTTGAAGAAATGACAAAGCAGAACTTCGAGCTTGTAACCTCCATTGACTATACGGCGTTCTTCGTCTGCACAAAATATGCCGTCGTGCCGATGAAGCTTCAGAGAAAATACTCACCGGACTATATGGCGGACGTAATCGGCATAAATTCAAAATCCGGACTTGAAGGCAGCAACAAAAACTTTGCCTATGCGGGCGCAAAATTCGGCGGCATAGGGCTGACACAGAGCTTTGCTCTTGAGCTTGCGCCTTACGGTATCAAATGCAACTCCATCTGCCCCGGAAACTATCTTGACGGGCCGCTCTGGTCAGACCCCGTTCGCGGGCTTTTCGTCCAGTATCTCAATGCGGGAAAGGTACCCGGCGCAACGACGGTCGCCGACGTCCGTCGTTATTATGAAAGCAAGGTTCCGCTCGGCAGGGGCTGTCTGCCGGAAGATATTGCAAAAGCGCTGTTTTATATTGTCGAACAGAAATACGAAACAGGTCAGGCTGTCCCCGTAACGGGCGGACAGACAATGCTGAACTGAGGGGAGGTGCGGCAAGTGAATACCGATAAACTGATATCCCTCCTTAACGCACCGAACAAATATACCCGTCTTGACGTGCTCGCGGAGCTGAAAATGCTGACAGACGGCGGTCTCCTCCCCGAGCCGAAAAAGACAACTCTTGTAAACAATCATATTCACACAACATATTCATTCTCCCCCTATTCGCCCACAAAGGCTGTCTATATGGCTTGGCAGAGCGGACTTGCGACGGCGGGAATAATGGATCACGATTCTCTCTCCGGCGCAGAGGAATTCCTCCGCGCGGCGGCGCTTGTCGGTATGCCGGCGACGGTCGGAATGGAATGTCGCGCATCGATGAAAAACACAGCCCTCTGCGGAAAGCGGATAAACAATCCGGATCAGAAATCTGTGGCATACGTCGCTTTGCACGGCATCCCGAACCAAAGCATAAATCTGCTCAACAACTTCTTTTCATATTACCGCTTCCGTCGCGGCGAACGCAACAGAAAAATGTGCGATAATATAAACGGGCTCCTCGGAGATTACGGGCTTTCGCTGGATTATGATAATGACGTGCTGCCCCTTTCAATGGCGCACGAGGGCGGCTCCGTCACGGAGCGCCACATTCTCTATGCCCTCGCGAAAAAGATAACAGCCCGCTTTGATGAGCCTGAGAAAGTAGTTGATTTTCTTGAAAAGGAAATGAAGCTTCCCCTCTCCAAAAAGGTTCGCGGACAGATACTTTCCGGCAGAGAGCACCCCGAATTTTATGAATATGACATCCTCGGCGCGCTGAAGAGCAATATGGTTGAAAAATTTTATATTGAAGCAGACGCAGAGTGTCCGGACATTTTCGAGCTTCAGAAGGTTTGTTCCGCCTGCGGCGCAGTCTTTGCATATGCCTATCTCGGCGACGTCGGCGATTCCGTCACGGGCGACAAAAAAGCCCAGAAATTCGAAGATGATTATCTTGAGCTCCTCTTTTATGAGCTTGACCATATCGGCTTTGACGCCGTTACCTATATGCCCAGCAGAAATTCGGAGGAGCAGCTCCGTCGCATAATGGAGCTTTGCGAAAAGCATCGCTTCTTCCAAATAAGCGGCGAGGATATAAATTCTCCCCGTCAGAGCTTCCTCTGCAACGCTATGGAAAACGAGATGTTCGCTCATCTTTCGGACGCCGCCTATGCGCTCATCGGTCACGAACGCCGCGCAACAAAGGGTATTGAAAGAGCAATGTTCTCCGAAAAGGCAAAGGATATGTTCCCCGATATGCGCACAAGAATCGAGCATTATAAAAACGTCGTAAAGAAAAACTGAAATTAAAAACGGGTCGCAATTGCGACCCGTTTTTTGTTTTTAAGGCTGTGTCCATAGTCCGTCGCGACGGAGCAAATCCCAGTTGGGCTTGAGTATCTGAACTTTTTTCCCCTTCTCGTCAAGCATTGTTGACTTATAAACGTATCCGTCTCTTATCATCTGGTCGAGCGCGCTCTTTATCGAGCGTCTGTCAACCCTGTTCTGCTTTGAAACACGCTCCGTTATCTTTTCCGGAGAGCCGTTTTTAATAAATTCTCTGTGTACTGTCAGATAGTTGAAATTGTCAACTATAAATTTATAATACGTTTTATAGATTTCCGAGTCAGACGGCAGCTCCCGACACCAGGACGCGCTCGCTTTGAGCTGACTGCTCGTCGCTCCCGTAACACCGTATATACCGACTTTCCTGCGGCATTGATTTATAATAAACCGCACGACGGACGTAAAATGTCCGTCCCCTGTAAAAATAATGAATGTGTCGATATTCTTTTTTGTCATTGCGCGCTGATATATATAATCAAGCATAATGAAATCGGTGAAATCTTTTTTATAATGCTCGCTCTGATTTTTTGTATCGATTACAATATTCGTAACGTTGCGTATTTTTTCAAGCTCGCCGCGCAATCCCGGATTTGAAAAATCTGCAAATATCGCAATCTCTTCAACATCATAGCTTTCACGCAGCTCCTCTGCCCAAGCCTTGACATCCGGCTTTACGGAATACATTCTTTCAAGCGATATATACCAATGCTCAAAATCCACAAAAGCGATTGCCTTCGGCAAAGTACGCTTTTTTCCAAACATCCTTCTTACACCTCCTTTCATATTCTGTATTTTACACCAAATCCCCTCCGAAGTCAACCGTACTTTTCTTTGAAAAGAAAAGTAGGCAAAAGAAACTTTGGTTATTGGGGATGATATGCAGATTTTTCGGCAACTGCGCAGACGGGGCTTGCCAAAAAAGCAAAAGAAGCTTCGGTTATCGGGGATGATATGCAGATTTTTCGGCAACTGCGCAGACGAGGCTTGCCAAAAAGGCAAAAGAAGCTTCGGTTATTGTTTTGTACAAACGTTTCATTGCCTGCATAAACGGGTATTTCATCGTAGGGGAGGGGTCTCCCCTCCCGACCATCCGATTTTATCGATATATAAGTGAGATTTATTCTCTTTTAGCCTTCCTCAGAGAGGAAGGCTAATATTTCTCCCGTCGGCGACGCCTGCCCGCGCAAATCAAGCGCATCTCGCCGAGAAGAGTCAAGCTTTTTTCATTTCCGTCTCATCTTTTTTATGCCCTTGCGCAGCATATCAAGCACGGTATACATTGTGATAAGTCCGAGCGCTATCGCCCCTGCGACCATAAGAGTTAAATTGAGGGCGGAGGAAGCAAGCGGGTCACCGCTGATGAGATAATAAACTGCTCTGTAAATACCAGCTCCGGGCACGAGCGGAATTATCCCGCAGATAAGAAAGATCGTTTCGGGAGCTTTCAGGGCTCTTGCAAAGATATATGCAAGGAGCTCTGCGAGCAATGCACCGAGGAACGCTCCCCAGACGTCGCCCATACCGTTATAAAATCCGAAAAGGTTTGCCGTCCAGCCAATCGCCGCCGTGAAAGCTGAAGCGACTATGAACTTTTTCGGCACGTCAAGTATAAACGAAAAGCCAACGATTGAAAATGCCGCCGCGGCAAAGCCGACCGCATAGCCGACAAAACCCTTTCTCGTAATATTCGTTATAAAACCGATCGTTTCGGGCGCAAATCCAACCTTCTGCCCGAAAAATATTCCTGCGCCGACGCCGACAGCAACCGCCGCCGCTATCATAAACGCCTCAACCATTCTTGCGCAGGCGGAAATGAAGTCGCCCTGAAGCACATCGCGGACGGCATTTGTTATCGCAACGCCGGGCACAAGCGGCATTATCCCGCCGACGATTATGTACTGCGGGTGAAGCTCGATCCCCGTTTTCATTGCCCCGAAGACGCATAAAAGCGAAACAACCGTTATCGTTGCCGCGCAGAGCACGTCGCAGAGAAAGTCCATTCCGATGAACTTGCGCAGATAGTAGTTTTCAAAAGACATAACAAGGCCGGCAATGAGCGCAACCGTTGCATCAAGAAGCGAGCCGCCATAAAGCAGCGCGAACATACTCGTCGCAAGCATAACGCCGATCATCTTCATAACCGTGCCGTAAATATGCTCGTTTTTTATCTTTTCAAGGCGTGATTTTGCCTCTTCAAGCGTAATTTTGCCTCCGCAGAAGTCGCGTGAAACGTTATTTACAAGATATATCCTTGAAAGATTGTTTGATCCCGGCATTATCCTGCGGGTTACCGAAAGCGTTTCATTCTTATCGTCCGAAAGAGTAACGGTTATTCCCGTCGGCAGAACGAAAGCGTCCGCCTGCGAAAAGCCCGTTGTCTGAAGTATTCTCCATATGGTGTCCTCAACTCTGTGCGTCTCCGCGCCGGAGCTCATCATTATCTGCCCCGCAAGAATTGCCATATCGACAAGCTCTCTGTAATAAAACGAGTCCTCCATAATTCCTCCGTTTATCTTGCGTTTTTTCTTTCTTCAATCATTTTTGCAACGAACCCCTCGCGCACGCCCGCCCCGCTTATAACCAGCCTTTCGGCGCCGCAATAGCTTATTACCTCGAAAAGCGCACATACTCCGGGAGCAACCGTCGCCGTTCTGTCCGAAGAAAACTTCTTTATCGCCGCGCCGCCGTCGGAAAGGACGGTATCGCGGACGAAGAAAAGATCCTTCGTCGTCATTTCAAAGCCGTCAAGAGAGGAGGGGCCGAGGCAGACGCCCATAAATATCTTTGCCGCCGCTCTCGCCGTACCGCCGATGAGATATGCCGTGCCGCCGATGTTTTCAAATTCCGGATGCGACGAAAGCTCAGAAAGAACATAGCTTTTTATATCCGCAAGCTCGCTCTCCGTTACGGCGAGAGGGCTTTTGACAAACCTTTTTGAAATTGCAAGACAGCCTATCCTGAAGCTGTGTCCGCAGGTTTTCCGTCCGTCCTCAAAGCCGACTATCTCCGTGCTGCCGCCGCCCATATCGACGGTTATTCCCTTTTTCGCAATACCCTCTCCGAAGCGCTTTACCGTCGCGCAAAAGTCAAGCTCTGCCTCCTCGTCGCCGGAGATTACGTTGACTTCAACTCCGAGCCGCCGTTTTATCGCCGCAAGCACCCGCTGTGTGTTTGAAAGCCCGCGAAGGCTTGCCGTCGCAAAAGCATAAAAAGCATCCGTCGGAACGGAATTCGCCCTTGCGAGATATTCCCTGAGTACGGCAAAAAGCCTGCCCTCGCCGTCCGGCGACAGCCTCCCGCCGACAGAATACGCTGCAAGCCCGAGCATACTGCGCGCGGAATCACAAACGGAAAATTCCCCCGTCTCGGTGTTTATATCGTATATATTCATTCTGACGCTGTTTGCGCCGATATCGACGACCGCGATCTTCTCGGCGGTCTCAGAAAATCTGTCCTTCATATTACAAAAGAAATGAACTCCGTTCCTCTGACTGTTATCGTTCCTTCATCGCCCTCGGCAAAATAGAGATAAGCATCGCTCGGAACGCGATATTCCGCCCTGTCCCCCGTTTTGAATTCGAACGTTATGAAATAGGCTTTGCCTTCCTTTGACATTGAAAACGTTCTCCTCGAAACGACCTTTGCCGGAGCGGATATTCTCGGCAAGGTTATATTTTTTCTTCCGAACCCCGCCGCGCGGGATACCGTCGCCATCATAATAATTATGATTACGGCAAACGCAAAGAACACAAGTATTCCGCCGATACTGAAGATCATTTCAGCCCTCCGTCAAGTGATTACTATATGATTATATACCATTCTTTCAAAAATCGCAAGAGAATTGAGAAAAAGTACTTGCTATCCGGAATATAAATTTATAAACAACCGAAAACGGAGGCAATTTACATAAAATGATGGGCTTTTTTTCGGCGCTTATGTCAAATTTTCTCTATCTGTTTCTCAAAATATCGTATTCGCAGAGCTTCCCTCCGCCGCTTTCGCCCAAAGAGGAGGCGGAATGCTTTGAAAAAATGCGTGCGGGAGATAAAGCCGCAAGGGGAAAGCTGATAGAGCATAATCTGCGACTGGTTGCGCACATCGTCAAAAAATATTATTCGCTCTCCAAAAATCAGGATGATCTCATTTCGATCGGCACGATCGGGCTGATAAAAGCAATCGACTCCTTTGACAGTCGCAACGGAACCCGCTTTGCGACTTATGCAAGCAAATGTCTGCAAAACGAGATACTTATGTATTTCCGTTCGCAGAAGAAAACGGCGTGCGAAGTCAGCATAAGCGAGCCGATAGATATAGATAAGGACGGCAACCCCCTGACATATATCGACGTTATCAGCACCGAGGACACCATTGCAGACGATATTGACAGCAAGATAAAAACCGCAAAAGCGAGGAAAGCGCTGCTCGCCGTGCTGGACGAGCGGGAGAGGGAGATCGTTATTTTGCGGTACGGGCTGGACGGAAACCCGGCAATAACGCAGAGGGAGGTTGCGGAGAAGCTCGGCATTTCGCGCTCATATGTATCCAGAATTGAAAAATCCGCATTAAAAAAGATGGGCGTATATCTTTCTTCGGGCATATTTTGAGAGACGCCGACATATATCTTTTATCGGATAAATAAAGCTCTTGCCGTCGGCGGCGACGGGAGCCGAATATCATAGAAAATCCGTCGGGAAAGAGGTTATGTATTTATGTTCAGTTACACAGACGACGGCGCAAAAAACTGCGTCGTAATAAAAACCTTCGAGGACACTGCCGTAAAAGAGGTCGGCGCGGAATATAATCTTCCGGATTATCTGCCGGATGTCAGCCGGGTGCTCCGTGCAGACGCAAAAGTCTGCCGCGCGGGAAAATATATAAACGGCTCCTCCCTCGAATATGACGGTACAGTCAATTTCTCCGTCATTTATTCAACTTCGGACGGGATAATCAAAAGCGCGGATTTTTCCTCTGATTACGGCGGCAGTATGCCGATCGGCGATATATCTGGCGATTGCTCCGTCGATGCGGATACAGAGCTCGACTCGGTGACCGTGCGTCTGCAAAACCCCAGAAGGCTGACGGCAAAAGCAAAGATTGCCGTAACCGCAACGATAAACTGTCTCAGCTGCTCCGCCCCTTCCGTAACCGGCGTTTCCGGCGCGGAGGACGATATAATGTGCAAAACAGAAAACATTGACTGCTGCTTCGGGATCGAGGCGCAGGATGCGGATGTTTCCGTAAGCGAGGATATTTCCGTAGCCTCTCCGCTCCCCGTCATCGGAGAGATAGTCAGCGTTTATCTCGATCCGTACCTCTCCGAAATGAAGGCGGGCGACGGCGAAATAAATTACAAGGGCAACGCTACGGCAAACATTCTGTACAGCGCGGCGGAGGAAGACCCTCAGTCGCCTAAAACATATGTTTCGCTCATCCGCAGAATCCCCCTTTCGGGAGAAGCAATCGCCGAGGGCGTGACGGAAAACTGCCTTGTCACCGGAAATATCTGCATAACAAGCACGGAATTCCGCAAGGCGGCGGACGAAACGGGCGAGGATCGCACGGTTGAGATTGACTTTTCGTATTCCGCATTTTTTGACGCATATAAAAACGTCCGCAGCGAGATAACAACCGATATGTATTCAACGGAATATGAAGGCGAAACCGATATGAAAACTCTTTCATATCGCTCCTGCGCCTGCGCAAAGAGCTTCAATTTCTCCTCCTCCTCCTGCACGGAGCTCCCCGATTCGGATCTGACAAACGTCACGGCTATAAGAGGCGACGCAACCGTCACAGGGGCGGAAAAATCCGGCGGCAAGCTGATTTTTACAGGCAACATAGATATTTATGCAATACTCTCCGGCGGCGGGATATATATGGGCAAAACGTTTTCTGCGCCGTTCCGTGCCGAAACCGACGCAACTATGACCCCGGACGATTTTGATTACTCCGCAGATGCCTCCGTTATTGACATAAAGGGCAGAACAGCAGACGGCAAGCTCTGCGCCGATATGGAAATAATGATAAACTATATCACCTTCGCAAAGAAGGAATCCGAGGTCGTTTCCGTGCTTTCGCTGCGTCGCGACAAGCCGAGAAAAACGGATGACGGCGCAAAAATAACCCTTTATTATCCTTCAAAGGGAGAGACGCTCTGGGACATAGCCAAAAAATACGGCACAACGGAGAGCGAACTTGCGCAGATAAACGGTCTTGACGGAAATCCGGAGGGCGGCGTGCTTATGATTCCCTCCCGCAAAGCAAAAACCCCGATCTATACTAAGATAATATAAACAAATCCCCCCGCTTCCGCGGGGGGATTTGCCGGATTGCGAAGCAAGCCAAGCAGGCGTCGCCGATGGGAAAAATATTTGCCTTCCTCTCTGAGGAAGGTGGCATTTTCGCAAGAAAATGACGGAAGGAGTTTGCAAAGCGAGATACGCAGGTATTATCAAAAGGGGAATTCTCTGAAAGTTCCGTTCCTTTATGTACTTTCTTTTTTGAAAAGAAAGTACGAAAGAAAGCAATTTGAGGGACACATTCCCTCAAAAACTCCCTTGAAAAGTTCAAGGCGGAGCTTTTCTGTCCCGTCAGCGTTATCGCTGTGAGAGACGGAAGCTTCGGTTCGAATGTTAATGCGCTTTGACTGTGCAGAGCTTTTGTACCTGCGCTGACGGGAGAAAGTATGAGACTTTTTTCTTGCAGAGCTTTTCACGAGAGAAAATTAAGGCTTTCCCTAAAAGAGGGAGGCTAAAAATGAGCGCACAAAACCAAATAACTGAAGCTTCTTTTGCCTTCTTTTCTTCTCGAAGAAAAGAACGGTCAAAGAAAAGTAGGTTGGAGCTTTGCGGCTGTCACGGTGTTTTTCAGCAGCATTGTAACCGTCATTGGTCCGACGCCGCCGGGGACAGGGGTAATAAGCGAGGCAACCGGCTCGACGGAGGCAAAATCAACGTCACCCGTCAGCTTCCCTTCGGGCGTTCTGTTCATTCCGACATCTATCACAACCGCTCCCGGCTTGACCATATCAGCCGTCACAAAGCCTGCCTTTCCGACAGCGGAAACGAGAATATCCGCGCGACGGGTGATCTCCGGCAGATTTTTCGTTCTCGAATGACATATCGTCACGGTGCCGTTTTCGTGCAGGAGAAGCATTGCCATAGGCTTGCCGACAATGTTGCTCCGCCCGATGACAACACAGTCCTTGCCGCAAACGCTTACCCCGCTGCGGTGCAAAAGTTCGATTATTCCCGCAGGCGTACACGGCAGGAAACTGAAATTTCCAGTCATAATCCTGCCGACGTTTTCGTCGCAAAAGGCGTCAACGTCCTTTTTCGGATCAATATGAGCGATTATATTTCTCTCGTTTATATGCTTCGGAAGCGGCAACTGGACGAGTATTCCGTTTATTTCGGACCGGCTGTTCAGCCCGTCGAGCACGGAAATAATCTCCTCCTCCGTTGTCTCTGAAGGCATAGCAATAATCTCCGAGGCGATGCCGGTTTCATCACAGGCTCTTTTCTTGTTGCGGACGTAAACCTGCGATGCAGGGTCGTCTCCGACGATGACAACGGCAAGACAAACCTTTATGCCGTTTTCCGCAAGCAAGGAAACCTCTTTTTTTATCTCCGCACGGACCTCGGCGGAAATTGCCTTTCCGTCAATTATCTTTGCCATCTTCGCCCTCTTTTTCGTCTTCCGACGTTTTTTCCGGCTTTTCTTCCTTTTTGGGAACGAGCTTTATCTGCTGATCTTCTTCTCCTGCCTCTTCCTTTTCGAAGAGCTTCTTTTTTCTGCTCTCGCGGACGAGCTTTTCATCGTTTATCTCCTCCGCTTTTTCGAATTCGTCGGTATTGAAGTCAACGGATGAATCAATCTCCGAAGAAGCATATCTGTCTCTGCCTATCCCAAAGAAATACGGAATCGAAACCTCGCTGCCGGCTCTGATTTTTCCTGCCTTTTCGTCGCGCACGGCGATGATATGGCAAACGATTGTAAGCGGCAGGGAGATCACAAACAACACTATGCCGAGCAACGCCGAAACTCTTATTCCGGTGTTTCCGAGATAGAGAGAGTCTGTGCGCAGTTGTTCGATGAAAAATCTTCCGAATCCGTACCAGCCGAGGTACCAAAGGAAAACTTCCCCGCCGAATTTTTTCTTCTTATAGAAGATATTTATAAGAATAAAGCCGACAAGATTCCAGACGGATTCATAGAGGAATGTCGGATGGACATACACCATTTCCGCCGTGCCGAAATCTGCGATTGTGCTGCCGTTCTGAAGGCCCATACGGAGAAAATACAGCGGATGCGAGGGAGAAACAAGTCCTCCGTAGGCTTCGCCATTGAAGAAATTGCCCCATCTGCCGAGTATCTGTCCGATCATAACTGCGGGGATTATCATATCCGCATATTTGAAAAAGTCAATCTTTTTGTGTTTTGCAACGAATATAACGGCAACCATACCGCCGATAATGCCGCCGTAAATCGCAAGACCGCCGTCCCAGACGGCAATGACATCATAGAACGAATGAACGTTGCCGTAAAAGATGACATAATAAAGTCTTGCGCCGACGATTGCGGCAGGCACGCAGATGAGCGCCGTATCGATAACGTCGTCCAGCTTTATCTTTGCCCTGCCCGCACGATACGCAACATATGCGAATGCGAGGATTATTCCGATACAGATTATGACCCCATACCACATTACCGGTCTGCCGAAAAGAGTGAACGCCGTATTTCTGACGGAAAATTCACCAATCCCCAGTCCCGGAAATGAAATGTTTGATGTGTGTCCCATATTTCAGTTCCTTTTCCGATTATTTTTCAAGTGGCTCGACTACGCTCATCGCATAATATCTTTCGTCAAAGAGCTTACGGAGCAGCTCCTCCGTATATTCAAACGAGACCTCCGAAACAGCCTTGCTGTAATCCATAATATCGATACCGTCAAGAAGCATATAGGTTACGTTGTTTGCGATGTTCTGAGTCGAATCAAAGCTCTTGACAAGGCTTGCGTAATTTGCTTTCTTTATTCTCTCGAATTCGCCTCTGTCAAGCCCTGTTTTCTTCTTTTCTTCAACATATTTTACGAATTTATCGTAAACGGCTTCGGGATCGTCGCTCTCGCCGATAAGCTCTCCCATACCGAAGATATGGTCAAGCGAATAGCCTGCGGCAAAGCCGCGGACAAGTCCGCTTTCGTAAACGTCGATCGCAAAATCGGATGTGCCGCCGAAGAGCATATCATAAAGCACGGCGCCGGCGATTGCTTTTTTCAGAAGCTCCTTCGGCTCTGCCGGTATCTCAATATCCTTTATACCGATTTCAAACATCGGTTTCGACACCGCCATTTTAACCTTTACTCTCTTTTTGTTTACCTCTGCCTTTTCGGGGTTATAAGAGCGGACAATCTTCTTCTCCTCCTGCATAGGAAGGACCTTATCCGCAACAGCCAGCACCTGCTCCATAGTAATATCGCCGCTTGTTACAAGGACCATATTGGAGAGGTTATAGAAGGTACGATAGCAGCTGTAAAGCAGGTCCGAGGTTATCTCCGCGATGGACTCAACCGTTCCGGCTACATTTATCTTTATCTGGTTATCCGCATAGAGCGCTTCCATTGTGTTGTAATAGCGGGCTCTGCCGGGGTTGTCTTCACCCATTTTTATCTCCTGCCCGATTATCCCCTGCTCTTTTGCGACGGTCTGCGGGGTGAAATAAGGCTTTGTAACGTAGTCAAGCAGGATTTCGAGGTTTTCGTCATAATGGCTCGTGCAGGAGAAGAGGTAGCCCGTCATCTCGCTGGACGTAAACGCGTTTGCGTCTGCGCCGTATTTTGCAAAACGCTCGAACGTGTCGCTACCGTCTTCGTTTTCAAACATTTTGTGTTCAAGGAAATGCGCAATGCCATCCGGCACTTTCACAAAATCCTTATCGCCTTCAAGCTTGAAGCAGTTGTCTGCCGCGCCGTATTTTGTTGAGAATATAGCGTAGCTCTGGCGGAATTTTTTCGGGATGACATATATATCAAGCCCGCTCTTATGCTTTGTATAATAATATCTTTCGCCTATCGCCTTGTCTTCGCGCATTATTATCTCGCTCATTTGCTTTCCTCCTGTCCGCAGAGGAAGTAGTACGTGTCAAGACGTACCGCCTTCGCCCGCTCGGTTATCTGCTCTTTTGTCACAGCGTTTATCTTTGCAATTTTCTCCTCGTCCGTCAGCTTTCTGCCATACATAACCTCGCCGAAGGCTGTCGCCGCAAGCGCACGGGTGCTGTCGTCGGCGCTCATAATGTCGTCGCAGAGGGACTTTTTCGCCATTTCGATTTCATTTTCCGTTATCTCGCCGTTTTTCATCTTGTCAAGCTGAACCATTATTTCGTTAAATGCCTTCTGCTCGTTTTCAAACTGAATTCCGGAGGCAACTGTCATCGCGCCCTTTTCGGGGATGAGAGAGGAGGAACAATAGTAGCAAAGGCTGAGCTTCTCTCTGACGTTCATAAACAGCTTACTTGCCGCGCTTCCGCCGAAAACGGTGTTGAACACCTTTGTGACGGCGTAATCGTCATCGGAGCTTACGCTTCCTGTGAAAAATCCGAGAACGAGCACGCCCTGCGTGACGTTCTGACGGTCATATATTTTCTGAACTTCGGCTCTTGCCGTTCCCTTTGTATCGGACGCCGGCTCATAGATTTCGCCTCTTTCAACAGAGGAGAATATCTCCGAAAATTTCTTTTCAAGGGAGTCGCCGTCAAAATCGCCGACGGCGAAGATTTCGATTCTTGCCGTGCGGAGCATATTTTTATAAGCCCCGAAAAGGCACTTCGGGCAAACAGCTTCGATCTCCTCGACAGTACCTCCGTCGCTTATGCCGTATGCGTCGCCGGAGAACATCTCCTCAAGCGCACGCAGCCTTGCGTATCTTCCCTTCTGGTTGATAGTCGCGCGGACGGCATCCGCCGCTATCTTCTTCTCGCCCTCAACGCTCTCGGCTTTGAAAGCGCCGTTTTCGATAACAGGGTGAAGAATGACCTGGCCGATAAGGTCGAGCACGCCTGCCGTTATATCCGTATCGTCTATCGCATACGAATTGCGCAGGGAGCTTGCTTCAAGGGAGACTATGTGGTTTTCGCCGTGCTTCCAGTGCCCGGACCATACGCCGGAATCATAAAGCTCCTGCTTGCGGCGACGGATCTCGGCGAGGGTCGGATATTTTTCCGTTCCGCGCAGGATAACGGGGAAAACGAGCGAATTTTTTGCCGCCGTCTCTTTTTTGAGCGGCATAATGAATCTTATCTGGATATAATTTGATTTGAACTTGTCCGCGGGGATGACTGTCAGAAATGCCCCTTCGGCTATCTGTTTTCTTACGTTTGACATCTTTTATCCTTTCGCTTATATGGATTTACATATATTTTACTCCATTATACAGTAATTTTCAACAGTTAAATAAAAAATCGTCCGACAATATATTTACACAGGGCGGCGGATATGCTATAATAAATACAGAAAATGCTTTCATTTTCGCTAAACAAAAGGAGGATTGATATACAATGGAGGCTCTTCTTTCGGCAATGCCTTGGGTTTGGCTGGGAGTAACGATTGCCGCAATAGTCATCGAGGCTTCAACTCTTGCTCTCGTTGCGGTCTGGTTTATTCCTTCTGCGCTGATCTCGCTCGTGCTCTCTCTTCTTCGCCTGCCGCTATGGCTTCAGGTACCCGTATTTCTTGCGCTCTCCGTCGCTCAGATGATCTTCCTCAAGCCCTTTATGAAAAAGGTGCTGAAGATCAGATATTCGCCGACAAACGCAGACACCGTCATCGGCAAAACGGGAACCGTCATCGAAAAGATTGATAACATAGCCGGAACCGGCGCCGTCAAGGCGGATGGAAAGGTATGGACGGCACGCTCAAGCGATGACAGCATAACTATCGACGAGGGCTCTCTCGTCTGCGCCGTTGAAATCCGCGGCGTAAAGCTGATCTGCAAAAAAGAAAACTGAAAAAGGAAGGTATATTTTATGGCTTGGCTCATTATTCTCGGCATTATCGCAGTTATTTTCCTCATAATCGTCATATCCAATATTCATATCGTCCCGCAGGCGCACGCATACGTGGTCGAGCGTCTCGGAACCTATCACACAACCTGGCACACGGGACTTCACGTCAAAACTCCGTTTATTGACAGAATCGCAAAGCGCGTTTCCCTTATGGAGCGCGTTGCAGACTTCGACCCGCAGGCTGTTATCACAAAGGATAACGTTAAAATGCAGATAGACACAGTCGTTTTCTTCCAGATAACAGACTGCAAGCTCTATGCATACGGCGTTGAAAATCCTATGTCCGCAATTGAAAACCTGACGGCGACAACCCTCCGTAACATCATCGGCGAGCTTGAGCTGGACAGCACGCTGACCTCGCGTGACATAATCAATACGAAAATGCGCGCCATCCTCGACGAGGCAACAGACCCCTGGGGTATCAAGGTCAACCGCGTTGAGCTGAAAAACATTATGCCCCCGAAGGAAATTCAGGACGCGATGGAAAAGCAGATGAAAGCTGAACGCGAACGTCGCGAACAGATTCTCCGCGCAGAGGGCGAAAAGAATTCAACGATCCTCGTTGCAGAGGGTAAAAAGCAGGCAATGATCCTTGACGCGGAAGCGCAGAAGCAGCGTCAGATACTGCTCGCAGAAGCTGAAAAGGAAGCAAAGATCCGCCAGGCAGAAGGTGAAGCAGAAGCGATCAAGCAGGTTCAGGAAGCTACGGCAGAGGGTATCAGAATGATAAACGAAGCTGCTCCCTCCGAAGCTGTCATCGCTATAAAGGGGCTGGAAGCCTTTGAAAAAGCGGCAGACGGAAAGGCAACAAAGATCATCATACCGAGCGAAATTCAGTCTCTTGCCGGTCTTGCGGCATCCGTTTCCGAGCTGATGAAAAAGGATAAAGAATAAGAAAATCCGGCAGGGCTTCGGCTCTGCCCGATTTTTTTGCGGAAAAAACCAACGACTTTCGCAAACGATTGACAGAGGCGGCGTTCGGTGATATAATCTGTCATACAGAATATAAACGAAAGCGGTAAACAAAATGATATTCAGCGAAAAGTATCATAGCAGAATAGAGGATTTCGGGACGGACGGGCTAATGACGCCGGAAGCCGTTCTCCGGATATTTGAAAACACGGGCAGTCATCATTCGGATTCCGTCGGCGACAGTCTCATTGCGGGCGCGGCTGCCGGAATTGCCTGGATAGTTGCCGAATGGAACGTCAAAATTTACCGCGCACCGGCGTACGGAGAAAAGCTAATTCAGCAGACATATGCGGTCGGGCTGAAACCGGCAATTCAGAATATGAGAAAAATGATGATAAAGACCGAAGCCGGCGAGCTCTGCGCAGAGGGAAACGCCGTTCTTGTCAGAGTTGATACGGCAACGGGACATCTCGTCAAGTCAACGGAAGATCTGATTGCCCGCTACGCTCCCGAGCCCGAAAGCGAAAATGCGGAAAAGCCTCAGCGAATCGTCCCGCCCAAGGAATTTGATCTTGAGGTTCCCGTTCTTATCCGTCGCAGCGACATAGATTACAACGGTCACGTTCACAACGCAAATTATTTCACTCTTGCAACAGAGGCGCTGCCGGAGGATATTTATAAAAGCAGGAAAATCAAAGCTTTTCGCATTTCATATCGCTCGCCGATAAAAAAGGGAGACGAGATAAAAGCAAAGCTCGCCCGGGGCGAAAGCTCTCTTGCAGAATGCTTTTTCTCCTCGGACGGAACGCTGAAAACGGTTGTCATCTTTGAATTCAGATAAAAAAACAGGAGCCGGGCGCTCCTGTTTTTATTTTGCTTTTATTCGTATTTTGCAAGCATTTCGCTGACAACCTCGCGGAGCTTGCCTGCCGCCTCGTCTATCGCAACGTCATATTTTGCGCTCTTGTCTCTGTATGAAATCTCGATAACGCCGCGCTCGCAGGTCTTGGGGCTGACAACCGCTCTGACGGGAACACCGTAAAGATCTGCGTCCGCAAACATAACGCCGGGGCGGATGTTTCTGTCGTCATAAAGAACCTCAACGCCGAGCTTTTCAAGATCTGCGCAGAGCTTTTCAGCCGTCTTTGTAACGGTTTCGTCGTCCGAACGGAGGTTGCATACCTCAACCTGCCAGGGAGCGATGCTCATCGGCCAGATGGGACCGTAATCGTCGTGGCTCTCCTCGCATATGGACGCCGCAAGTCTGCCGACGCCGATACCGTAGCAGCCCATTACCGGGTTCTGCGCTTCGCCGTTCTTATCTATATATTCCATTCCCATCGACTTCGTATATTTCGTTCCGAGCTGGAATATGTTGCCGATTTCGATGCCCTTTTTGATTGTTATCGAATGTTTGCCGCAAACGGGGCAGATACCGCCCTCCGTTGCCTTCGCAACGCTGACATATTCAACCTCGCCGATGTCTCTTGCGATGTTCATTCCCTTGAAATGCGTATCTTCCTTGTTTGCGCCCGCAACAAGAGAGTTTATTCCCTTGAGAGATTCGTCATAAACAACGGTTATGCCCTCCGGAAGTCCGACAGGGCCGATAAACCCGGGATGAACGCCCATCGCCTCCGTAACGGCTGCGGGGTGAACGTCCGCACGCAGATAGTTGCGGAGCTTCGTTTCGTTTATTTCAAGGTCGCCGCGGACGAAAACAATAACAAGAGAATCGTCTGCGTTGCGCTGATAAAGCACAGCCTTGCAGGAACGCTCCTTCGGAGCATTGAGATAATTGCAGACATCTTCGATAGTTTTCTGATGAGGCGTGTATACCTCTTCAAGCGGCTCGATTTCACATTCGTGATTATGAACGATGCAGTCCGCCGCCTCCATATTTGATTTATAATCACATTCAGAGCAGATGACAAGCGTATCCTCGCCGATGTCGGAGAGGAGCATAAACTCGTGCGATACGCTGCCGCCCATCATACCGGAATCGCTCTTTACCGCAACGAAATTCTTTACGCCGCAGCGACGGAAAATGCGGTTATATGCTTCGTAGCACTCTTCATAATAGCTGAGGAGATCTTCCCAGGAGGTATGGAAGGAATATGCGTCCTTCATTGTAAACTCTCTGACGCGGATAAGTCCGCCGCGGGCACGGGGCTCGTCACGGAACTTTGTCTGTATCTGATAGATCATATAAGGGAATTTTGTATATGTCTGCGCCGCAACACGGGCAAGATGAACAGCGGCTTCCTCGTGCGTCATACCGAGAACCATATCCGAGCCGTTTCTGTCCTTGAAGCGGAGCATTTCGCTGCCGATCGAATCATATCTGCCGGACTCTTTCCATATCGAAGCAGGCATTGCGACGGGGAAAAGAACCTCCTGCCCGCCGATTCTGTCCATCTCCTCGCGCAGAATGTTTTCAATCTTTCTCGTTATACGCTTTGTGGAGGGATAGAGCGAGAAAATGCCCGTTCCGACCTGCTTTATATATCCTCCTCTGACCATCAGCGCGTGGCTCGCAATCTGACAATCCGCAGGAGCTTCCTTGAAATGTTCGCCCAAGAGCTTTGAAACCTTCATCATAAAAATAAACGTCCTTTTTCAAAATATTACAAATCATTTTATCACTATATTCAGCCCGTGTCAACGAAATAGAAAAAATTTTTCTCCCGGCGGCGGAAAGACAGCAATTTCATTGACTTTTTACGCCGTTTCTGATATAATGCAAACCGTAAAAAAGCAAATCCGAGGAGGATTTTTTTATGCCCAAAATGCAGCCCGACGTTTTTTCAAGCCCCGTTATAAAGAGATATAACGGCGGAAAGCCCGTGCTTTCAAAAGAGGATATTCCGTATCCCGCCGACCTTGTTTTCAACGCCGGAGTAGCAAAATTCGGCGGAAAATATGTAATGGTCTTCCGCGACGGTTACGAGCGCACGGAATGGGGCGGCACGGTTCATACCGTTATCGGCATTGCCGAAAGCGACGACGGGAAAAAATGGACAGTCCGCAAAACGCCCTTTATGACCTGCGAAATGATGAATGACCCGGATGTCACAATGGTTTATGACCCGAGACTGACCGTCATCGAAGGTAGACTTTATATCTGCTTTGCCGTTGACACAAGACACGGCGTCCGCGGCGGAGTTGCCGTAACGGACGATCTTGAAAACATTGAAATCCTTTCGCTCTCCGTTCCGGATAACAGAAATATGGTACTTTTTCCGGAGAAAATCGGCGGAAATTATGTCCGACTTGAAAGGCCTATGCCCGTTTATTCCAGAGGCGGAAAGGACCGCTTTGATATATGGCTTTCCGAATCGCCCGATATGCGGTTTTGGGGAAAATCCCGTCTTCTGATGGGCGTTGAGGATGTTCCGTTCGCAAACGACAAAATCGGTCCCGGCGCACCTCCGATAAAAACGGAAAAAGGCTGGCTGACCCTTTTTCACGCCGTTCAGAGAGACCCCTCGCGCGGAAAAAACGGCTGGGAAAAGCAATGGACAAAATGTTATCACGCGGGCATAATGCTCCTCGATCTCAATGATCCGTCAAAGATAATCGGCAAGAGCGACGTCCCTCTCATCGCTCCCGAAACCTATTGGGAAACGGACGAGGGCTGCCGGACAAACGTTATCTTCCCCGGCGGAATGATCCTCGAAGATGACGGCGAGGTCAAAATATATTACGGCGCCTCGGATACCGTCGAATGTCTTGCAACGGCAAATCTCGATGATCTCCTCGGGCTTGTGATATGAAGAGAAACCGGACCAAATGCAACAATTTTCAAGAAAACGTTTAATATGAACCGAAAAGACCTGCTTGAACAGGTCTTTTATTTTGCGAAATCGGTTGACATATTTGCCCTGTGGTGATAGAATATTTCCGGAATATGGTGAATAAAGGCGGTTAGCACTTCCTGTAAGGGAGGTGATGCTGTGTGATTACATATATGGAGCTGTTTACGTTCTGTCTTGTTATCATCGCTATTGTCGAGCTTGTAAAAGATCTGACAAAAAAGAAATAACCGCCCCCGAGCCAAGGTTGCGGTTATTTCAAAATATTAACCAACTAGGCTAGCCGCTTTTAACGGCTCACCATATTCTACCTATATTTTACACCCAAAAAACCGATTTGTCAATACCTGCATCCAAACGCAGGTATTTTTTTATTCATCCTCATACAGCTTTTTCGGGGTATTTGTGAGTCCTGCGAGGTAATCAAGGGAGACATTATAAAATCTTGCGAGGGTAACGAAATGGTGCATCGGCAGTTCCCTTTTGCCGGTTTCATACATTGAATAATGTTGTTGCGACACCTGAAGAAGCTCCGCTATTTTACCTTGGCTGAGGTCGTGATCCTCTCTTAAATCGCGAAGTCGCTGATAAAAATACACAAGAGCCCCTCCTTTCGTCCTCTTTCGGTCTTTTCGAAAAAAATTATACCAGTCATACGTTTGTATGTACTTGATTTACACACTAATGTGTGTTACACTATATACAAACATATGTAAAAGGAGATCTTTCAAAATGAAGGAAATAGACGAAAGGACGGCGCTGATCAGGAAACTATCGGCAGCGAATGAAAAAATATCGGAAGCGATCGACGGCCTTTCTGTTGATCTTTTGATTCTGGACTATGCCCGCTCGGCATTTAAAGGCGACCCGAAATTCGAGGCGGACGAAAATATGCGCAAGACATCGCTTGAAGATGCCTTTACCTTTTTCAAATCAGACATTGAAGCACTCGCCAAAAATCGTAATAAGTGCCGCGATGCGCTGAAAAAGTTGTCCTCGCTCTGATATTTTCCCCTCGCGGAGCTTTTTTAAACAAAAATAAAAGTCCCGCAAAAACTGCGGGAAAGCGCAAAAAAACCTCGCCTTTCGGGCGAGGTTTTTTGGTGCTCCATCGGAGAGTCGAACTCCGGACACCATGATTAAAAGCTACGAACGGACTGTCGGTTTTGTAGATTAAAAGCCCGCAGGAAGCCAAATCCGAGCCTACAAGGCTCAAACTGCTGCCGAGAAACATCTTCTTTCAAACCAACAAGCGAACCTCGCTGACGGCTTAAAATACGGCTCTGTCACGCAGTGCACTTTGCCTTAGGAAGCAGCTCCCAGACTCGGAGGGAGAGGGATGGCTAGGGAGGACCGCCGATAAGGTCCGCCCTGCCCAAGGCAGAGACAAGACCAGCTGAACAAAGTAAATCGGCTTCGCTTTGAACTATCCCTGCCCGCAGGCAGTACAGTAAGTCCTCCGCAGAGGACGCTATCCCTTAAGGCACAAGTCAGCTCTCGCTACCGTCAGCGTTATTTATCCCGATACAGCTTCCTCGGTTCGGAGATCAGCCCCGCAAGGTAGTCAAGCGATACGTTGTAGTATCTTGCAAGAGTTTTAAGGTGTTCTATTGGCATCTGATAATTTCCGCTTTCCCACCTGTAATATTGTTGTTGACTCGTTCCGATTATTTCAGCAATTTCGTCTTGAGTTTTGTCAAAATCCTCTCTCATATCTTTCAGCCTTTGGTAAAACTTCACAAATTATTTTCCTTTCGCGTCTGCTATCTGTCTTGTTTTTTGTGTATTTTATTGATTTTATCATACAACATTTATGTTGTTATTGACTTTACAACATTTATGTTGTATACTTACAACACGAGTGATGTAAAAACTCGCTACCCCGGCTCTCTACGGGAAAAGACAGAGAGCAACTTTGCAAGGATCAGAAATCCGTCCTTGTATCGGAACTGTGACCGACGCGGTATAGCGTACGCATGCGAATTATACCTGGCAGCCGGGAAAGACCGGCATACAAAAAACAAGACCCGGAAGATAAAAGCCCGGGCAGAAAGGAAAAGGCAATGATAAAAGTAATGGGATTTCAGCGCAAGAAAGGAGACTTCATATCCGACGACAATCGCAGAGTTGAGTATGACAATATAGAGCTCTACGTCTTTACCGACGAAGCTCAGGATGTCACCGGATATTTCTGCGATACTCTGAAGCTTCCCTTCAAGGAAGAGTCATTTTTAGGAGTAAACAACGTTTCCGAGCTCATAAACCGAGAAATCGCGCTCGAATATAAAGTGTTCGGGCTCAAAGTTCCCAAGCTCATCGCCGTCAGAGCGCTTGAGCAGAAAGCGAAGGCTTGAGATGTTTTCACGTGAAAATTTAACATACAAACAAACGAAGAAAGGAGGTTTAGGTATGAAGAAAATACTTGCAATAAGCCTTTGCGTCGTCATAATGGCGGCGTTCGCAATCCTCGGCATAAGTGCGGCAACCGCACTCACCGCCCCGGTGGTCACCCTTTCGGAGAAAACGCTCTCCTGGACAGCGGTAACAAATGCCGCAACCTATGACGTGTATTCCGGTGAAAGCCTGATCGCAACGGTCAGCGGAACTTCGATAGATCTCTCCGGATATCTGACGAAGACCGGCACTTATTTCATAACAGTCGTTGCGCAGCCTTCACAGACTGCGACCGATTACACGAAGTCCGCACCGTCCACAACGGTTTCCCTTCAGGTAACCGGCGACGGCTTTATCAAAGAGATCCTCGGCGAAGTCGGCGACGGTATCAACGACTTTGTCCCGTCTGTCGCAAAAACGGCAGTTTCGACGTTTGATATCATCTTCATCAACCCCGATACGGGTGAGATGTCGATCCTCGGCGTACTCATTATCTGCGCCATCGTCCTCGGCGTCGGCTTCGGTATCTGGAAATGGGTTAAGTCCCGCGCCAGAGTCGGCTGATCCCGATACAAATACAGCCCCGGAAACGGGGCTTTCCTTTTAGGAGGTCAATGTGAAATACAAAATTTTTATGATAGTTTCGATAGCGCTGCTCCTCGCTCTGACCTGCGTCACAGTCTTTGCCGGCGAGACAGAAACCGCTACCGTCGAAGCTGAAGCCGAGCCAAAGAGCGACGTATACAGCATCATCTATGACTGCTGGCAGTACATTCTGCCCGAAAACGTGATCCGGGACAACGCAAACCTCATAACCCTGCTCACGATCCTGGCAACCTCGCTCGTTATCTATGTTCCCATCTTCCTCGGCGTCTGGCTCCTCATCCGCAGAAGATGAACGTCCTGCGTCAAATCTTTATCAAGCTGCCCGTGCATATGGCAAAGAGTGCCGTGGCAGTTTTCGAAAAGGTCAACCCCGTGGAGATCCTCACCTACGTCGGCTGCCTTGGAATAGTTATCATACTACTGAAAATCATAGGAGATCTGCTTTATGTCAAAGAAAAATAGAATTTTCGCCGCGGCGATCGCCGTGCTGCTCCTCGTTCTGACTTCGATGAGCACGTTTGCCGGCTTCCGGCTGTATTTTTACGAGCTTGATTTCAAATATGACGAGAAACGTCAGACCTTCAGCTTTACGTCTGTTGCAGACGCTACGTATTACGAGATCCGCGGCTTTGCGCCGGGAGAAACAATCTCAAACACTACCGGTGTACTGCTCGGCACTTACACCCCGTCCACAGTCTCTACAGGTTACGAGACTTATGACGTGTCTCTTCGTGATGTGCCGCGGGTTATAGACGAAGATTTGCTTGCTAAGTTGAAGCTCAAGCCTTATTATACCTTGGTTGTCTTTTCGTACCGCACAACCCCCGTAATGCATAACGTTACGGTTACTGCAAACTATTGCGATGTGTCGGTTTACTCCGACGGCGTGCTTCTTGGTTCTTCAGGTGGCACGTACCAGGTTCAGGATGGTTCAAGTATTTCGGTTACATTTCACGACCGCGGTAATTTCAAGACATATTACGGCGATTATACAATCACTCACGGCGGTATCGATATTACCGGTCCTGAATACGGTCTAAGCGGTTCCAATAAGCTGCAAGGCGTTTACGGTGATGACTTTTATTCTTTCACCGTTAATAACATTTACGCCGATGTTGTTATCTCAATGACAGCCAAAGAGCCGCCGGCTCCCGATCATCTTGATACCCCTAATGGTTTTGCATATGATGACGCCTTTACTTGGACTGAGGTCGAAGGTGCAACGGAATATAATGTTGAGATTCGCAAAGGATCTACCGACGGTCAGGTTCTTTTAAATAACTATTTTACAGATACGGGAGTTGATGTTGCCGCTTATTACACCGGTGACGCCTATTATTACGCTCGTGTAAGAGCTTGCTATGGTACTGATTTAGTTGTTTCTGATTGGTCGGCTTGGTATACGTTTGATTTTACGAACGTATCTAAAGAAGCTCCAAGCAATGCTCCTGCAGATCTGCCTGTGGTCAATAGCTCTGCCGTAGCAACCGAAGATCTTTCTGCGGTTGATTATTCATCTTCAGACACCGATCCTGTTTGCAACGGCGAAAGCAATCCGCTTACTTTTATCGGAAAAGGATCCGTTACTGAAGCGTGCAAAAAGCCGCACATCGTTGACAAAAACGGCGACGGCTATGACGACGCAAGCTTCGACGCAGGTGTCACATATCAGACAAATTCAAGCGGAGACTCCGGCGTATCTGATTTCATTACCAAGATCCTTGGTGCAGTGACCGGCAGCGCAATTTACATCGGAAGCAATGTCAAAATTGCAGGTATCTCACTACTTACAATCGCCGGGATCCTCGCGGTCGGCGTTGCGATCGCAATCCTGTTCAGCTTCAAGAAAGGTAGTTAGCTATGAAGAAAATCACAGCCTATATCCTTATCGGCTGTTTGGTGCTTGCGCTGCTCTTCAATTTCGCGGCCGTATATGACTATACTTTCGACGCGTCAACCCCGGTGTTGGATCTGACTGAAGCCCGCGACATCAACGCCGGGCTTTTGTCATCCGGTTTTTCAAAGATTGTCGGCTTTTTCGAAAAATTCAGGCGTAATCTTGAAAAAATTGTATCAGACGTGTCAGAAGTTTTTAGTCTTTTCAGTCCACTCAGCCCTATGGAAAAACAAACGGAGACAGACATTGAATACTTTGAAGCACTTTACGCGCGTTCTCTGGCTTATGTTGAGCAAAATTTCAGCGGGCTGAAAGCGTTCTTTTACAAGTGGGATCTTAAAGCCATCAGAGAAGCCACCCTTACTCCTAACCATCTGATTTACGTTTACTTTCATTTCCAACACGACAATACAGATATTGACTATTGGAGAAACAAATTTAATTGGACGGACGATGACTGCGAGTGGCTGCACGAGTATTACAATAAAATGCTGATAAAGCACACTTATAAAGAGGAGGTGTTTGACTTTTGAAGACCGTTCTCATAATCACCGGAATAGTGTTCCTCGTGTGGTTCTTCTGGTCATTGTTCACCTCAAAACCCATTCCGCAGGAATACCTCGTCTGCTTCATCGGCGGACTCGGAAGCGGCAAGACCTTTCTTGCCGTGAGAAACGTAGTCCGCTGGTTCAAGCGCGCCTGGCGCAAATATAAATGGAGCTGCTTCTTTCATCCTATCCGCAAGGATAAGAGAAAGACGCAGCCGCACGTCTATTCCAACATCCCGATCCGGCTCGGGAATCGTTTCAACCGCCGGATGAGTGAGGTTCTTACCACGGAGCACCTCTTCAACGAACGCCTGAAGGATCGGAATTCGATCACCTTCATCGACGAAGTCGGGCAGGTGGCAGATCAGTACAAGTTCGACCTGAAGCCGGTCAAAGAGAACGTTCAGATCGGCATCCGCTTTGACAGACAGTGGATGGCGACTGACGTTCCCGGGCATATGTACTTCACCGAGCAGGCTTCGGACTTCATCGCGAAGCCAATCCGCGGAAGGTTCAACAGTCTGATTGAAGTCCGCGGATTGCACCGCTGCCTCTTCTTCCCTCTCGGCAAGGTCAAATGGCGGGAGATCTCCGTCACCAACGACGTCGTCAACATCAAAGACGTCGGCGCCGAAGGCTTCAACACGTACTTTTTCCTGATGCCGTACGCGAAGCGCTACGACAGCAAGGTATATTCCGAGACATACGACCAGGGCTTCTCGCACGAAGTGCCGGAGCGCTGGGAGTGGGACAAGCTCAAGACGAGGTACATCCTCGACGTCCGGAAAAAGTGCACCCGGCATATGTTCAAGCCGGTTCAGGCTCCTGCCCCGGGGGAGAGTCCGGAGAGGGGCAGCGGAGCCCCCTCTCCGGATC